>UMKZ01052849.1_pt1 | contig 16517 bp, 10 predicted proteins | sample 1966441 | NCBI WGS metagenome assembly UMKZ01 (sample SAMEA4836189, study PRJEB28245) | human gut metagenome | biome: gut microbiome; material: fecal sample | place: Denmark | collected 2008
GACCTTGATATTTTTGAAATCACGCATATTTTTGATTATTTTTTATTCGATTTGTTATAATTGTACCAGGACAACTTTTAGGACATATAGAAAAACAACTTGAACAACGGGGACAACTTGAACAACTTTGTCAGACAGATGTCTTGGGGAGAAGTTGAAAAACAACTTGGACAACGTTGGGAGACAGATAAATCTGTCTTGGAGGAGTAGAAAAGGCTACGCGTAGGCATACAATCTTACCTCTGGACTGGATTTGCGTCCTGTCCAGGAAGATGGTTGCCCTTTGGAAAAGAGATACTTTTCATGTCGATAGAAAAGCAGTCGTTTCGTCGGCTGTAGAACGAGCGTCAGAACTATCCAGTGTCTAATACTCCCCTACTTTATGTCTTTTGACCAAGCCTTTGTCCCACAAAGGAATTGCGTCCGTCTTGCAAAGATCATAGTCATGACATTCATTGTTTACCAGCCATTTAGAAAAGCAAACATGTGGCCTAAAAACTTCAAGCGGATCAAAGTTCAGCTCCTGCTTGCAAATCCATGTGGCTAATTTCCTACGATTTTCTGCGGGCCTGCTTTCACACAATGCCCGACTTTGCCCGCAAAGGTAATGCTTTTCCCGCATTTATTGCCATTTCTCACGAAAAAAAATCGTGTGGAGGCTGATTTTTGAGCAAAATCGTTTCGGGGCATGAGGGAAAGCAACACTTGAGACATGGGGAAAACAACGCTTGGGACAACAAGTACAATACATAAGATTCTTCTGGAAAATGGAGTGATTCGACGTGGAGACATAGAAGACAACTTGAACAACCTTTACAACAAGTAACAACTCTTTTTGCGGGGGAAATAGAGAAAATGGGGAATAAATTTGGTGCTTCGTGGCGATTGTGGTATCTTTGTGTCCTCAAATCCCTGCGTACAGACGGGGGCAGACAAGCACAGAAAAAGCAACTATGCAACAACGAGACTACTTCATACGCATCATCGAGGAGTTTATGGCCGCCGTGGCCCGGTTTTTGGAAAAGGCCGAGGGCAAGCGCAACGACGACGAACTGCGCGACCTCTACCGCCAATATGTCGGCGACTACGAGCTGCTGCGCAATATGACCGTGGAGGAGGCCATCGGCTACGCCCACGAGCAATGGGCGGAGGGACAGCGGATGCAGAAACTGGAGATGCTCGCCGAACTGCTCTATGCCGAGGGGAGCTACAAGCAGCAGCCCCTTCGCGGGATGTTGCTCAACAAGGCTTTCCGCCTCTACGACTATGTGGATGGTCACAGCAGCGACTTCTCAATCGCCCGCAAGCAGCGGATCGCAGAGATACAGGGGATGATAGCCCGAGGAACACAAAAATAGATTATGGAGAACATTGAAGACAAGCGCATCGCCGTATTGCTTTCGGGCGGTGTCGATAGTAGCGTGGTGGTCTATGAGTTGGCCCGCCAGGGCCTGCACCCCGACTGCTTCTACATCAAGATAGGACCGGAGGAGCAGGAGGAATGGGACTGCAACTCGGAGGAGGACATGGAGATGGCAACGGTCGTGGCACAACGCTACGGTTGTCGGCTGGAGGTGGTGGACTGCCACCGGGAATACTGGGACCAGGTGACGCGCTACACGATGGAGAAGGTGCGGGCGGGATTCACGCCCAACCCCGACGTGATGTGCAACCGCCTCATCAAGTTTGGTGCCTTCGACGAGAAGCGGGGCCACGACTACGACCTCATCGCCACGGGCCACTATGCGCAGACGGAGTGGATAGACGGGCGCAAATGGCTCACGACGAGTCCAGACCCCGTGAAGGACCAGACCGATTTCCTGGCCCAGATACACCCATGGCAACTGAAGAAGGCGCTCTTCCCCATCGGCCACTACATGAAGGACGAGGTGAGGCAGGTCGCCGAGCGCGAGCATCTGATCAACGCCCGCCGCAAGGACTCGCAGGGCATCTGCTTCCTGGGCAACATCGACTACAACGAGTATGTGCGCCGCTATCTCGGCGAGCAGCCCGGAGATATCATCGAGCAAGAGACGGGGCGCATTATCGGACAGCACAAGGGTCTGTGGTTTCATACCATCGGACAGCGGAAGGGCCTCGGACTGGGGGGCGGACCGTGGTTTGTCATCCGCAAGGACGTGGAGCAGAACATCCTCTACGTCTCCCACGGCTACGACCCGGCAACGGCCTATAAGCGCGACTTCGCCATCCACGACTTCGACTTCCTGACGGAGGGCGTGACGAGCGTGCCCGACCGCATCACGTTCAAGATCCGCCATACGCCCGAATTCCACGCCGCCACGGTGGAGACGCTGTCCGACGGAAGGATGATGGTCCACTCTGACGACCCGATCCACGGGGTGGCCCCGGGCCAGTTTTGTGTGGTCTATGACCAGGCGCACCACCGCTGCTACGGTTCGGGCGAGATCGCGTGGGCACAGGAGACGCCGAAGACATAATCCAACGGGCGCATCCAACAGAATAGCCAGACAAGGGTCTCCAACGGATGGACCGGAGACTACGGACTACGATCTTCTTCAACCAACACAATGGAACAAGACAAGGAACAAGACAAGGAAAAGGAGCACCGCCCCCGGAGCAGCTTCGGCAGACGGCTGCGGAGCAAGCGGACCTGGGGATCGGTGGTTCTGATGGCCGTGATCGCCGTCATCATCTGGCAACTGACGCCCGTCTCGGACGCGGAGGTGCGCCGCAACGAACTGGTGGTGGAGGTGAGATCGTGGTATGAGCTGCGCAACGACAGCGGCGTGGTACTGACGGTCGGCGAGATCGAGGGCGACACGGCCTTGACGAATATTAGCACGGACACCCTGCAACCCGCGGTCCACGTGCAGCTATCGGCAGGCTACTGGGTGAACCGCTTCCGAAGGTTCCCCTCCTGCCACGGACGCATCGTCACGAAGGCTGCCCCCGCCTCCTCGCAACTGGTGGATAGCGGGAGCCAAGACCTCCACACGGTGGTGCGACGCCAGGCGGAGCGCATCGAAAACGAACTGGCCAGTCTGCAGACGCAGCAGAACGAGCTCCACTACTATCGGCGGACACACAACGTGCAGGACTACGGTTATGGGGCCATCGCCACCTACTCGGTGGGGATCGACCACCGCATCGATTCGCTTCGCACGGTAGCGAAGCATCTGCTTGCCATCCAGCCCGGCGAGCGGCTCAGTCTGCGGCGTGTGATCCGCTACAAACTGGTCCGCAGCGCGCAGGGCAAGCGTATATATAATAAGGAGTGTGAGCTCTGGAGCGACGAGGAGGACGGCTATGTGGTCGTGCAACTGCCCCGCCACCATACACCCGTGGGGGTCGTGACCCACATGGGTATCGGCGACGGCAAGGAGGCCATCGCCCAGCGCCAGGCGAAGCCCAGCAAGAAGAAGGTGGGCAAGCACGACGACCGCACGATCCGCGACTCGATCGGCACCTATACCGGCCAGCTCGACTCGCTGAAGCGGCCGAGCGGCTACGGACGGCGCTGGGGACACCAAGGAGAATACTACGAGGGCCATTTCGAGGCGGGACTGCCCGACGGCTTCGGATTCTATATCGCGCCACGCCAGTATTTGCAGGCGGGAGAATGGCGCAAGGGCGTCTTCAAAGGGGAGAAACTGACCTACAACAAGGAGCGCATCTACGGTATCGACGTGTCGCGCCACCAGCACGAGCGGGACGGGAAGTGCTACCCCATCGACTGGGACCGACTGCGCATCACCCATCTCGGCACGCTGAGCGACAAGCGGGTGAGGGGGAAGGTCGATTATCCGGTCTCCTTCGCCTACGTGAAATCGACGGAGGGCTGCACGGTCTTCAACGCCTACTACGAAGACGACTACCGCGACGCGCGCAAGGCGGGAATCAGGACGGGCACCTATCATTTCTTCTCCCTCACGTCGGGGGGCAAGGCGCAGGCCCGCCATTTCCTGGAGAAGAGCCACTACCGCAAGGGGGATTTGCCGCCCGTGCTCGACGTGGAGCCCACGGACTGGCAGATCAGCCAGGCGGGCGGAGCGGAGGTGATGTTCAAGCAGGTGCGGGCCTGGCTGCAGGAGGTGCAACGGGAATGGAAGGTCTATCCCATCCTCTACATTAGTCAGTCGTTTGCGCTGAAGCACATGCCGCTGGCTCCCGACCTAGGCGACAACTACTTTGTCTGGATAGCGCGCTATGGCGAGTATATGCCTCACTTCAAACTCACCTACTGGCAACTGTCGCCGGACGGAAGGGTGAGGGGAATCCGCGGAGATGTGGATATCAACGTCTATAATGGCTACGAGAACCAGTATCAGCAGTTTTTGGAACGCCACGGGAAAAAGTAGCTTCGAAGGGTGCTGAAATCCCTATTTTGAGCCTCCGAGACGGTCTTTTGGGCGGTCTCGGAGTTTTTTTTTGAAAAAAGAGAGAAAAAAGTGGGAAAAAGTTTTGGTGGAAAGAAAAAAGTGCGTACCTTTGCACTCGCAATCAAGCAATGACGGTTGCTAAAAACAATGGGATATGGTGTAATGGTAACACTACAGATTCTGGTCCTGTCATTCCTGGTTCGAGTCCGGGTATCCCAACTTCTTTGAAGTCCAAGTTGATTTTTCAACTTGGATTTTTTGTTTTATCCCCTCCTTTACTACAAAAGGGAAAACAACTTGCTAATAAGGAAAAACAACTAAAACAACAAGTACAATATATAACAACACAAATGCTGCTAAAAGGGAAACAACAAATAACAACACAACAGGACCGTAAAGCTGCCCCTACCCTACTGTCTTTTTTCTAAACAACCCTGCTCTTCATCCGTTATTGGGCTGTAAAGGGGCAAGAGGAACAGAAAAACGCAGAAGAAAACAGAAAAAATAACCAAAAATTTGGAAGTACAGAACAATCTACATACCTTTGCACCCGTTTTTCACCAACGAACGTAAAATAACGAATGCAAAGAAAGAAACTTGCATGCATTGCGATGGCAATGCTTTCGCAGACCGCCGTCTTCGCGGGTGGTCTTCTGACCAACACCAACCAGAGCTTCATCTTCGGTCGCAACTTCGCCCGTGATGGTGTGATTGCTATCGATGGAGTCTATTCCAATCCTGCCGGCGTGGCCTTCCTGGGTAAGGGCCTCCACCTCTCTCTCGGTGGTCAGAGCGCCTCACAGACGCGTACCATCCGTAGCGGCATGACGCTCCTCAAACCTGCTGGTATCCCCATGACCGACGAACAATGGATGCAGTCGCCCTACGCCCATCCGCTGAGCCTCAACGGAGGCGATGCCAACGGCATCAAGAGTTTCAAGGGTGAAGCTTCTGCTCCGTTCGTACCTTCGGTACAGGCGGCCCTGAACTACGACAAGTGGGGATTTCAGTTTGCCTTCGGCCTCGTGGGCGGTGGCGGTAAGTGTACCTTCAACCGCGGTCTCGGATCCTTCGAGCGCCAGGTGGCCCTGCTGCCCTCCATCCTGCAGTTGGCCAACACCACCTACCAGCAGCAGTATGGCATCGACCTCGGACTGGGGAGCAACACGCCGGGCTACTCCGTAGAGAGCTACATTCACGGTCAGCAGTACGTCTTCGGATTCCAGTTTGGCTCCACCTACAAGGTCAATGAGAACCTGGCTGTCTATGGCGGTTTCCGCTTCAACTACATCTACAACAAGTATGAGGGAAGCATTTCCAACATCACCGTGAACATCAACGGCCAAAACGAGAATCTCTATAGCTACCTCGGCACCAAGGCAGACGCCCTGGCCAACCAGGCACTCTCCTATCAGGAGCAGGCCAGCAACTATACTCGCTTGGCCCAGGAGGCAACGCTCGCTGGCAACGAGCAGGCCGCACAACAGTATGCCGCCGCTGCCGAGCAACTCACGAAGGGTGCGCAACTGGCGCAGGGTGGCGCGCAGGCCATTGGTGGCGTGCGGAGTCAGGTGGCTGACCGCAACCTCGACTGCACGCAGCGCGGATGGGGTATCACGCCGATTATCGGTGTTGACTACCGCTGGGGCAAACTCAACCTCGGTGCGCCCCTGGAGTTCACAACGCATCTCAACATCGAGAACGACACGAAGGTGGACGATACGGGGCTCTTCGCCGACGGTGTGAACACGCCCAACGACATCCCGGGCATCCTCACCGTGGGTGGTTGCTACGAGATACTGCCGACCTGGCGTGTGATGGCGAGCTACCACTACTACTTCGACAAGGACGCCCGCATGGACAAGGACAAGCAGAAGTTGCTCAGCAGCAACACCTGGGAGTGGGCTTTGGGATCGGAGTATGACATTTCGGACGCCCTCACGGTGAGTGCGGGAATGCAGCGCACGAAGTATGGTCTCGGCGACGGCAGTTACCTCACGGACATGTCATTCACGACGAGCAGCTACTCCTATGGCTTTGGCGCAAAGGTGCGCGTCGCCCCGAAAGTCACGGTGGAGGCCAGTTATTTCTGGACCAACTACGAGACCTTCGACAAGGAGTATGACCAGGAGTATAGCGCAGCCGGCATGTCGGCCAAGGCCCACAACACCGACCAGTTCACCCGCACCAACAAGGTGTTTGGTGTCGGCGTAAACCTCGATTTCTAAGAAAAGCACACACATAGACGCCCATTGCCCAGCAATGGAACAACGAAAGCGGAGAGAGACTACGGTCGGGGCTCAGCCCTCCCACAGTTTTCGCTCCGCTTTTTTATTGCGAGCTATTTGAGGGTGAAAAGAAAAAACACGCGATTTTCTACCCAAATCTATGCCAAGAAGGGAGATTTGGGTAGAAAATCGCCCATTTTTGACCTAAATCAAGTCATCACTTGCCCTGTTGCTACAGGACGAACAGTAGTATCATCACGCTATTAATCTATGCCAACATGCTATCTATAGTAAGCAGCTTGCCTGGCGATAAAGGCCAAAAAGCGGTATGGGAATCTTGCTGCGAAATTCCCATACCGCTTATATTCAATGCTTCGAGCTGAGATAAAGATAATCAGCTTGTGAGCGATTAGTACTCGTCCTCGTTGAAGAGGAAGTCCTCCTTGGTGGGGTAGTCGGGCCAGATATCCTCTATGCCCTCATAGACCTCTCCTTCGTCCTCGATCTCCTGCAGGTTCTCGAGCACCTCCAGAGGTACACCCGATCGTGTGGCATAGTCTATCAGCTCATCCTTTGTTGCGGGCCATGGCGCGTCTTCCAGCTTTGAAGCCAATTCAAGAGTCCAATACATAGTCTTCTGTCTTTAAGTTTATAAAAATTTGCGTGCAAATATACTATATTTTATTTGAACTGCAAGCGCTATGGCGTATTTTTTCGCACACACTGCAAACAAAGTTGAAATAACTACCTATATAAGCAGGAATAACTACCTATATCAATAGAAATAGCCACGAATCTTGGGGGCACATGGGAGCCTTTTGCACTAAAAGTTGATCTTATAGTGCTGCTTATACTTCTTCTTGTCGAAGAAGAGAAGGCCACAATAGTAGAGGTCGAAACTGACGCGCACGCGCTTGTCCTGCAAGATGCGCGCCCAGCTGCGGCGGGTCTCTCCATTGCGGTGGATGCCCTCCACGATGAGCAGGGAAGCATCTGTGGCCCGCTTGATCAGGGCCAAGACCTGCTGCTCCATATCCTGTCCATGGGCCACGACAGCCAGCGAGAAGGAATCCTCAGTAAGTGAGCAAGCCCCCTCCCCCATCGAAGAAAACACCATCCGGAGGCAACCCGCATGAAGGTAGGCCCGCTTGGCCTCCGAGACATCGCCCACCAGCACGGCCTCGTCGGCCTGCTGGTGGTTGGCGATACGGAGGTAGAGTTCGCAGACCCTCCGTTCCCGCTTTGAGAGATGCGGGAACAGGGGGCGGAGGTCGTCGTAGGCATAGTAGGGATAGTGCTCATTGACGACATAGCGCACGAAGCGGTAGGCCCACGGCGACTGTATGCCGAAGCCACGGCAATACTTTGCCCGGCTCATCCACAACACGCCACGTCGCAATCGAGACAACATTGCCATGGTTTCTGAGACAAGACCTAAGGTTACGCCTCGATGGGCTTGCAATGATCCTGGAGCCAGGCCAAGTCTTCGCCATCGAGATGGGGAGCGAGCTTCTCGCAGACCATCTGGTGGTAGGCGTTGAGCCACTGCTTCTCCTCGGCGGTGAGGAGGGAACAATCGACGGGCGCAAGGTCTATCGGACAGAGCGTCAGCGACTCCATCTGCAGGAATCGGCCCAGTTCGGTCTCCATATAATCCTTGATCAAGCACGTGTTTTCAATGCGCACACCAAAGCGGTCGGACAAATAGATGCCCGGCTCGTTGGTGACGGTCATTCCCGCACGCAGGGCAGCCGGCATATACTCCATGCGCACCTGGTGGGGCCCCTCGTGGACATTGAGATAGGAACCTACGCCGTGGCCCGTGCCGTGGAGGTAGTTGAGACCCGCGCGCCATAGCGGTTCGCGTGCCAAGGCGTCGATCTGCGTGCCACTGCAACCATCGGGGAACTTTGCCAACTCCAACTGGATATGGCCCTTGAGCACCAGCGTATAGACGCGGCGCTGCTCTTCGGTGACAGGACCCAAAGCTATCGTGCGCGTGATATCGGTCGTGCCGTCCTGATACTGTGCGCCACTGTCGATCAAGACCAAGCCACGGGGCTCCACGGGGATATCCGTCTCGGGAGTGGCCTCGTAGTGGACGATGGCACCATGGGCCTCATAGCCCACAATGGTATCGAAGGAAATGCCACGGAAGAGGTCTTGTTCCGCACGCAGGGCCGTGAGTTTCTTGTCGAGGGAGATCTCCGTCTGTCCTCCTGCCTCCACAGCAGGCTGAAGCCAGCGCAGGAACTTCACCATCGCCACGCCGTCGCGCGTCATGGCACGGCGGTAGCCCGCTATCTCGGCTTCGTTCTTGACCGCCTTCATGGCGGGGATGGGCGACGGGGCAAACCTCACCACCGATTTCTCGAGGGCACAGGAGGCGAGATAGTAGCAAGTCTTCACACTGTCCAGCAGCAGACCTTCCTCGAAGGCATGAGACCGCAGGTAGTCGGCCACGGCAACATAGGGCTGCACCGCCACGCCAAGGTCGGAGAGGTAGCGACGCACCGCGTCGTCGAGTTTCTCCTCGTTGACAAAGAGCGTGGCACTTTCCTGCTCTATCATCAAGTAGGAGACGAAGACAGGATTGCAATAGACGTCGGAGCCACGCAGATTCAAAGTCCAGGCAATGTCGTCGAGGGCTGAGACGAGCATGGCCTCGGCATCACAACTGCGCAGCGACTCACGGATGCGGGCGAATTTGCTCTCCGTCGTCTCGCCAGCAAACTCCAGGGGATGGAGCTCCACCTTAGCTGTCGGGATGGAGGGGCGGTCCGTCCAAATCTCGTTGAGCGGGTCGAAATCGGTACGCACCTGGATATCGTAGCCCTGGAAGAAGGCCTGCATCCTCTGCACCTCGTCCGTGCCATTGACCCATCCGTCGAGACCCACCACAGGATGGGAGGCCCCACGGAGTTGTTCGGCCAGCCAGTCGGTGATCGTCGGCGTGCCCTCCACCTTGAGTTTCATCAGCATGATACCCGTGCCGCGGAGTTGTTCCTCGGCAGCAAGGAAGTAGCGGGAGTCGGTCCAGAGCGCGGCAGCATCCATCGTGACGACGACCGTGCCGGCCGAACCATTGAAGCCTGAGATCCACTCGCGACCCTTCCAATGGTCGGCGACATACTCACTATTGTGTGCATCTGTGCTGGGGAAGATGAAAGCCCCCAGTCCCTCACGCTCCATCACCTGGCGGAGCGCGGCTATTCTTTCTACGATCTTAGTCATTATATATAGGGTATTTGGTTGATGGTTTCTGAAAGTTATTATCGGTCCTACTCACACATCGCCCGGCAGATGCGGTCCTGCAGCCCATTGGCCTGGCTGGCGCGGATGGTCCCCTGGTTGAGGATGCAGAAGGCCAGGCGGTGGCCATTGCTGGCCGTGCAGAATCCAGCAAGCGTCTTGACACTCGTCACCGTGCCCGTCTTGGCCCGCACATTGCTATCGGCCGCCGTGCCACGAAGCCGCTTGCGGAGCGTGCCGTCGCGTCCGGCGATGGGCAGCGTGGGAAGCAGGGCCTCGTAGGCCTCCGTGTTATGGTAGTTGAGGCGCAAGAGGTGGACGAGGAGGTCGGCCGTGACATAATTGTAGAGCGAGAGTCCGCAACCATCAGCCGCGTAGTACTGCGCAGGATCAAGGCCTGCCGCACGCACCACCTGGTTGATCACCTGTCGGCCCTGGCGCGCACCTGCACGCCGCACACCTGTGCTCTTGGCCAACTGGTAGAAGACCGACTCGGCATGGAGGTTGTCGCTCTTCTTCATCATCCGCTGCAACACCCGCTTGAGGTCATGGGTCTCCTCGGCCAGCAGCGTGGATCCTGCGGGGAGCGTGGCGTCATCCAGCGTTCCCTCCAGGACAATGCCTGCCGCTCGCAGGCGCGAAGAGAGTTCGGCCAGGAAGCGGTCGCGACGGTTGTAGAGCAGGGGCGAGAGCGGCGGATTGCTATCGTCGTCGTCCCAGCACCAGCCCTCTCCCATCGGTTTGTCGTCCTTCATCGACTTGTCGGCCAGCAGGTCGCCCGTGATACGACGGATGCCTTTTTCACGCAGCGCACGGACGAAGGCGCGCATATTGGCGTCGCCAAAGAGGGGGTCCATGCCACCGACACAATAGAGCGAACCGTGGAGCACACCCGTGGAGTCGATGTCGCCACGGCAATAGAGGCGCGTGGAAAACTGATAGTCCACGCCGAGGCGGTCGAGGGCCGTGATGGCGGTGACACACTTTTGGACAGAGGCCGGGCGCATCCGCTGGGCCTCGTTGAAGCGATAGACACACTGGTCGGCACTAAGGTCCCAGACCATCACTGCCATTTGGGTGCTTTGAAGCAGTGGATCCTCAACGATGGCGGCCATGCGGTCGGCAAAACTATCGGTCCAAAGGCGGTCGAAATCGGCGCCATCGGCTACGACGGGACGGTCCGCCAAAGGAACCGTATCGGTGTCGGCCACTTCGGCGACGGGGGCTGCCACCAGCCCGGCGTCCTCGGCCAGGAGACGAGCCACGCGGGCACTATCAACATAGACGAGATTGACCTGCGCCTGCATGGGCAGAGCCAGCAGGGCGGTCAGGAGGAAGAAAAGTTTTCTACGAATACTTGTCATTGTTCTTTTGTAGGTTTTTAAGATTAAGATTCTGTTTCTTTTTCTTGGCAAGTGTTCTTGGCAAGAGAGACACGCTTGCCGACTGCCTCGACAAACGAGGCTTCGTTCTCCGGGGTGAAGATACTGATGTTGTGGTCGCCATGCTCCACCATCACATAGCTGCCCGTGAGCAGGTGGCGGGGCATACGGCGAAGTGCCGTGATGGTCTGCAATGGGATGGCCTGTCCCCGTTGGCGCCCTATCCTGCCACTTTGCGTGGTCAGTTGGTCGTCGTCGAGGACATAGTCGGTATGGATGCCACGGTCGATGCCCCGCACGGCCACGGCCACAAGCAGCGCACCAAGCACAGCCATGGGCCACGTGCCGAACCAAAAGCAATAGAGCGAGGCAAGGGCGAGGAGCAGGATGCCGCACAGTTCGCCCGGCGTGAGTCGATGATGAAATACTCTTGTCATAGTTCGACTGCAAAGGTACGAAAAAAATGGGGAGCCACTCCCATTTCGATCCAAGAAAAATAGATCTACACCTTGCCTTGGGCGATAAATTCTCAAAAAACATGCAACTTCCTGCCGTCACAAAGGAACTAAGCACAAAAATCGGGAGAAACATTCGCCCATCTGCCAATAAATGAGTAATTTTGCGGGCGAAACGTTATTCCGCTCCCCATAGGGAGCACAACTGTTTGCTTAGAAATGATTCATAAATACGATTTCCTGATCATCGGCGCTGGTATCGCCGGAATGAGCTATGCCTTGAAGATAGCCAAGGCGCACAAGGGAAGGGTTTGCATGATTTGCAAGACGACGCTCGACGAGGCCAACACCTCGTTCGCGCAGGGCGGTGTGGCTTCGGTGACGAACCTCGCCGTAGATGACTTTGACAAGCACATCAAGGACACCATGATAGCAGGTGACTACATCTCCGACCGCAAAGCCGTGGAGCAGGTGGTGCGCAACGCGCCGGCACAGATCCAGGAGCTGGTCGAATGGGGCACCCAGTTTGACCGCAAGGAGGACGGCAGTTTTGACCTCCACCGCGAGGGCGGCCACAGCGAGTTTCGCATCCTGCACCATGCCGACGACACAGGCGCCGAGATCCAGCGCGCCCTGATGGAGGCCTGCCGCAACCATCCACGCATCGAGATCAAGGAGAACCACTTCGCTGTGGAGATCATCACGCAGCACCACCTCGGCGTTGAGGTGACGCGGCGCACGCCCGACATCGAATGCTACGGAGCCTACGTGCTCAATCCGGAGACCCAGAAGGTGGACACCTATCTGAGCCGCGTGACGCTGATGTGTACAGGCGGTTGCGGAGCGGTGTATCAGACGACGACCAATCCCATCATCGCTACGGGCGACGGCGAGGCCATGGTCTATCGCGCCAAGGGCACGGTGAAGGACATGGAGTTCGTACAGTTTCACCCCACGTCGCTCTACCATCCGGGTGAGACCCATCCGGCCTACCTCATCACCGAGGCTATGCGCGGCTACGGCGGTATTCTGAAATTGCCCACAGGTGAGACCTTCATGGAGAAATATGACGAGCGCCTCTCCCTGGCCCCGCGCGACATTGTGGCGCGGGCCATCGACAAGGAGATGAAGACGCACGGCCTGGACCATGTCTGCCTCGACGTGACCCACAAGGACCCGGAGGAGACGCGCCAGCACTTCCCCAACATCTACCAGAAATGTCTCAGCATCGGCATTGACATCACGAAGGAGATGATCCCCGTGCGCCCGGCGGCCCACTATATGTGTGGCGGCATCAAGGTGGATCTCAACGGCGAGAGCTCCATCCATCGTCTCTATGCCCTGGGCGAGTGTTCCTGCACGGGACTGCACGGTGGCAACCGACTGGCCAGCAACTCGCTGATAGAGGCCGTGGTCTATGCGGACGCAGCAGCCAAGCACAGCCTGCAGGTGGTGGACGGCTACGATTGGAATGACCGTGTGCCGGAGTGGAACGACGAGGGCACGATGACCAACGAGGAAAAAGTGCTCATCACACAGAGCATCAAGGAGGTGGGACAGGTGATGTCCAACTATGTCGGCATTGTCCGCTCCGACCTGCGACTGAAGCGCGCATGGGACCGCCTCGACTTGCTCTATGAGGAGACGGAAGCACTCTTCAAACGCGTGAAGGCGACGAAGGACATCTGCGAGCTACGCAACATGATCAACGTCGGCTACCTCATCACACGACAGGCCATCGAGCGAAAGGAAAGTCGCGGACTCCACTACACCATCGACTACCCGAAGCACGCCTACGACCTCGAGAAGTAGGACTTCGGAGCCAGAGACTCAAGGGACCTAACGGCTTTGAGAGAGAAACAACACGATTTTGAGAAATACAATAAAATAGCAAATCCTAATATCTATCCCCCCGCCCCCATCGGCAAGTGCGGATGTGGGGCGAGGAAACAACCAACCAAAGTATGAGAAAGAACCAAATTTTAGCGGCAGCTCTTCTCTGCCTCACGATGCAGGGCCATGCGCAGACGCCGACCAAGGGTGGCGGCATCTCCAGCGAGATGCTCACACAGATCGAGCGCAATGGCGTTCAGAGTAGTGACCGCGTGATCAGCAATGCGCTGGCAACCAACAAGATCGACGACTTGGCCTTGAACTTCAAGGAGCAGGGCCGTCTGGACACCTACTTCAGCGTGGAGACCCCCGCACAGAGCATCCACAACCAGAAGAGTTCGGGACGCTGCTGGCTGTTCTCGGGCCTCAACGTGCTGCGTGCCAACTTCGCCCGTCTGCACAAGGACAGCATCCGCGTGGAGTACAGTCAGGTCTATCTCTCTTTCTACGACCAGCTGGAGAAGGCCAACCTGATGCTGCAGGGCGTGATCGACTGCGCTGATAAACCCATTGACGACCAGCGTGTGCAGTTCTTCTTCAGAAATCCGCTCAACGACGGCGGTACGTTCTGTGGTGCTGCCGACCTGGCTGAGAAGTATGGTGTCGTGCCGATGGAGGCCATGCCGGAGCCCTACTCCGCAGAGAACACCTCACGTATGGCGGAGCTGATCTCCTCGAAGTTGCGCGAGTTTGGTTTGGAACTGCGCAAGATGGTGGCTGCCAAGAAGTCGAAGCGCGACATTCAGGCCCGCAAGACTGAGATGCTCGGCACGGTCTATCACATGCTGACCGTCTCGCTGGGCAACCCGGTGAAGGAGTTTACCTACGCCTTCAAGGACAAGAACGGCAAGACCGTGGGCAAGCCCCGCAAGTACACCCCGAAGGAGTTCTACGACGAGACCGTGGGCCATCCGCTCAACGGCACCTTCGTGATGGTGATGAACGACCCGCGCCGTCCCTACTGGAAGACCTACGAGGTGGAGTATGACCGCCACACCTACGACGGCCACAACTGGAAGTATCTCAACCTGCCCGTGGAGGAGATTGCCAAACTCGCCATCGCCTCACTCAAGGACAGCACGAAGATGTACTCCAGCTACGACGTAGGCAAGCAGCTTGACCGCAAGCGCGGCTACCTCGCCATGGACAACTACGACTACGGATCGCTCTACGGAACAACCTTCCCCATGGACAAGGCCGACCGTATCAGCACCTTCGATAGCGGTTCTACCCACGCCATGACGCTCGTGGCCGTCGATCTCGACGAGAACGGCCAGCCGAAGAAATGGAAGGTGGAGAACAGCTGGGGCGCCAGCTACGGACAGAACGGCTGCCTGATCATGACCAACGAGTGGTTTGAGAACTTCATGTTCCGCCTGGTGGTCAACAAGAAGTACTGCTCCGAGGAGATCATCAAGGCCGAGCAGCAGAAGCCGATCATGGTGATGCCGGAGGATCCGCTCTTCCAGGCTGACAGATAATTTCTTTGGCCTGAGGGCCAGGGACCAAAAAAGGGGATGGGAAGCAATTGCTTTCAATCCCCTTTTTTCTATATCATAGCCGCCTGCGGCTATTCTATATTAGGCCTCGCTGCCTTCGATACTGTCGCCGTCGTTGGTTTTGGACGCTGTGCTCGCTGCAACCTTCTGCTCCTCGGAAGGATTGGTTATGGCCTGCATGATGAGCGCTTCCAGCTCCTCGCAGAGTTCGGGATTGTCCTGGAGCAGTCGCTTCGTGGCGTCGCGGCCCTGCGCCAGGCGCGTGTCCTTGTAACTAAACCAGCTACCGCTCTTCTTGATGATATTGTAGGTCACACCCAAGTCGATAATCTCACCGGCCTTGGAAATGCCCTCACCGAACATGATGTCGAACTCCGTCTTGCGGAAGGGCGGCGCCACCTTATTCTTGACCACTTTGACGCGGACCTGGTTGCCGATGACCTGGTCGCCATTCTTGATGGAGGAGATCCTGCGGATATCCAGTCGGACGGAGGAGTAGAACTTCAGGGCGTTGCCACCCGTGGTGGTCTCGGGACTGCCGAACATCACACCAATCTTCTCGCGCAGCTGGTTGATGAAGATGCAGCAGGTGTTGGTCTTTGAGATCGTACCCGTCAGTTTGCGCAGTGCCTGGCTCATCAGGCGCGCCTGGAGTCCTACGCTGCTATCGCCCATGTCGCCCTCGATCTCCTTCTTCGGAGTCAGGGCCGCCACGCTGTCCACCACCAGGATGTCGATGGCGGAGGAGCGGATGAGCTGGTCGGCAATCTCCAGGGCCTGCTCTCCCGTGTCGGGCTGCGAGATCCAGAGGTTATCGACATCTACGCCCAACTTCTGGGCATAGAAGCGATCGAAGGCGTGCTCCGCATCGATAAAGGCGGCCACACCACCCATCTTCTGTGCCTCGGCAATGGCGTGGATGGCGAGCGTCGTCTTACCAGAAGATTCTGGTCCGTAGATCTCGATGATACGGCCACGGGGATAGCCGCCCACGCCCAGGGCAGCATTGAGGCCAATGCTGCCCGTGGGGATCACATCGACGGGCTCCACATGCTCATCGCCCATGCGCATGATGGAACCCTTGCCGAAATCTTTCTCTATCTTGGCCATCGCTGCCTGAAGGGCCTTCATCTTGTCGGCCTTCGGGTCCTGCGCGGCATCTTCTTTCTTTGCCATATTTTTTTCTATGTGTTATCTTGCTAAACCTCCCTCCTCCCCTGCTTGACCGGAAGCCACAGAGGGTCTTCGGCGAAGCAGGGGGAGAGAAAAGGGATGATTACAACTCCAAGTCCTTGTCAAACTCCTCATGCCAGGGCAGTCCCTGCGTGTTGAGCAGCTCCATGAAGGGATCCGGATCGAACTCCTCCACGTTGTGCACGCCCGGCTTCTTCCAGACGCCCTCCAAGAAGAGTTTCGCACCGATCATGGCCGGGACGCCCGTCGTGTA
>UMKZ01013082.1_pt1 | contig 16429 bp, 13 predicted proteins | sample 1966441 | NCBI WGS metagenome assembly UMKZ01 (sample SAMEA4836189, study PRJEB28245) | human gut metagenome | biome: gut microbiome; material: fecal sample | place: Denmark | collected 2008
TCACGCTGACGGAAGATAACTTCCAGACCGAGGTGCTCGACGATCCGGGCCTCATCATCATCGACTTTTGGGCCGAGTGGTGCCAGCCGTGCAAGATGATGGCGCCTGTCTTTGCCGAGCTCAACGGGGAAGAGGACAAGGTCAAGTTCTGCAAGGTCAACGTCGACGAGCAGCCGAACCTCGCTTCGATGTTCGGTATCGACTCCATCCCGACGCTCGCCGTCGTGCAGGACCGCCACACGCTGACCGGCATGGTCGGTGTGCACGATAAGGCCGACATCAAGGCGATGCTGGAGAAGTGCAAGGCATGAGAATTCGATACAACGAAGACGCGGAGGTCGTCGCCCGCCTGCGCGCCGCGCTCTTAAAGCGCGATTTACAGTGCCCCTGCCGCTTGCAGAAGATCGAGGACAACGTCTGCATGTGCAAGGAGTTCCGCGACCAGATCGCTGACCCCGAATTCGAGGGCTACTGCCACTGCCGTTTGTACTACAAGGAAAAGTAAAAATCGGTTATAGACCTATGGTATTTTACCACACGTCTGAAAAAGCACCGCCCAAGGCCGGCTCCGCATAAGAAAATATGCGGTTTTGCCTGCACCTTTTTGGCTGAAATACGACCGAAAAAATCTCCCCATACGCCAGTATGGGGAGATTTTTTCAACCGATTTCATCTCAAAAATTCATTGGCAAAACTGCTTCGCACCGAAAAAGAGCAAATTTTGTGCGGAGCCGAGGCGCGGCGGCGCAGGCATGCTGTCGCATGGCAAGACGGCGCAACGAAGGAGTCAGTGCAAAATTTGCCTTTTACGGCGCATGTTTTCTTATGTGGAGCCGGCCAAAACGGTGCTTTTTCATTCCATCAAGCGCTGCATATCCTGCGGGATAGGCGCTGTAAAGTGTAATTCCTGTCCGGTGACCGGCTGGGTGAACCACAGCTCGTATGAGTGCAGCGCGGGGCGGGCGATGAGGGTTTTGTCCTCCGTGCCGTAGAGCCAGTCGCCCGCGAGGGGATGACCGAGGTATGCCATGTGGACGCGAAGCTGATGCGTGCGACCCGTCTGTGGGCGCAGGCGCAGGAGCGTGAAGCGGCCGCTTACTTGCAGAGTCTCGTACTCCGTGAGGCTCGGAAGCCCGTCCGCGCGCACGCAGCGGCGGATGATGGAGCCCTCCGCGCGGCCGATCGGCGCGTCGATGACGCCGCACGGCGGTTCAACTCTGCCGACGGCGACGGCGCGGTACTCGCGCCGCAGATCGCTTGAGTGCAGCGCGCGGCGCAGGCGGTCGTGCACGTAGCCGCTCTTTGCGGCGATGAGGAGACCGGACGTTCCCTTGTCGAGCCTGCTGACGAAGTGCGGCACGCTGCCCTCGCCGAGATAATTCGTCAGCATCGCTGCAAGGCTCGGCGCGGAGGCGTCACCCGACTTCGGGTGCATGGCGACGCCCGCAGGCTTGTTGAGCACGAGCAGGTCGTCGTCCTCATAGACGATGTCGGGCTTTGCCGCATTTGCGCAGTACAAGTCCTCGCGCGGCGTACGCTCGCTGAGGACGACGCTGACGGTGTCGCCCGCGTGGACGATTGTGTTGACATGGACGCTCTGTCCGTTCAATAAAATGGCGTTTTCGCGCCATTTGAGGCTTTTGAGCAGCGTGTAGGAAAGCTGAAGACTGCCGCGCAGGATGCCTTTGACCATGCGGCCATCCTCCTCCGGCGTCACGGTGTATGTGAGAATGCGCATGGAAGCCCTCCTTTCCCGAAGTAAACGGCGCGTAAAATTCACACATAGTATACCATCTTCGCGCGAAAAATGATATACTGAATCACACTTCGGTGCTGCCGAAAAACAAGCAACAGGAGGGCAATGGCATGGACAAGAGAACCATCTGCCTTTTGAACGATTCCTTTCCGCCCGAGATCGACGGCGTGGCGAACGCCGTCGTGAACTACGCGAAAAACATCACGAAAAGCGGCGAAAACGCCATTGTCGTCACGCCGACAATGCCCGGCGCGGACGACAGCGCGTTCCCATTCCCCGTGCTGCGCTACCCGAGCATCGACACGCGCAAGAAGCTCGGCTACGTGGCGGGCTATCCGTTTTCACCCGAGGCCGCGCGCGTGCTGACGGAGCAGAAGGTCGAACTGATGCACACACATTGTCCCATCACGTCGTGCCTGCTGGCGCGCTCGCTGCGCGCCGTGGTCGACGCGCCGCTCGTGCTGACGTATCACACGAAGTACGATGTCGACATCGCCAAGGCTGTGCGTGGCAAGCTCTTGCAGGAGAGCGCCATTCGCGCGCTGGTGCAGAACATCGCAAGCTGCGATGAGGTCTGGGTCGTGAGCCGCGGGGCGGGGGAAAATCTGCGCTCGCTCGGCTACGAGGGCGACTACATCGTGATGGAAAACGGCGTGGACGTGCCGCGCGGGCGGGTGTCTGACGAGGCCATCGCCGCGGCGACGGGCAGATATGACCTGCCGCAGAACGTGCCGGTCTTTCTCTTCGTCGGACGGCTGATGTGGTACAAGGGTATCCGCATCATTTTAGACGCGCTGAAAACGCTGCGCGAGAAAAATGTCGACTTCCGCATGGTGTTTATCGGCGAGGGCGCAGACGGCGCGGAGATCCGCAGCTATGCGGAAGAGCGGAAGCTCTCCGACCGCTGCTTTTTCACAGGTGCGATCTCTGACCGCGAGATCATCCGCGCGTGGTATGGCAGATCCGACCTGTTTCTCTTCCCGTCGACGTTCGACACGAACGGCCTTGTCGTGCGCGAGGCCGCAGCCAGCGGTACGGCGACTGTGATGATCCGAAATTCCTGCGCGTCCGAGGGCGTGGGCGACGGGCGAAACGGCTTTTGCATCGAGGAAAACGCCGCGGCGATGGCGGCAAAGCTCGAAGAGCTCTGCCGCGCGCCGGAGGTGATGCAAGTGGTCGGCGAAAACGCCCAGCGCGAGCTGTACATTTCATGGGAGACGGCGGTGCAGCGCGCCATGGCACGCTACGAGGTCGTCATCGACAATTACCGCAGCGGAAAATATCCGAAGCGCGAGCGCTTCGGCGACGAGTTTTTCAAATCGCAGGGCGGGCTGATGGAGGCCTTTGCCAGCGTGGGCGAGCTGAGCGAGGAGATCGCCGCGGAGCTGCGCATTGAGCGCGACGAGGCGTTGCAGACCATTGTCCGTTCGCGGCAGGAGCTTCGCGAGCGGTTCGGCGAGACAAAGCAGGAGCTTGCCGAGCGCTACGAGACGATTTTGCAAAAAGTGGACCGCTATTTATGAGAAAAAGACGAGCGAAAATTCGCTCGTCTTTTCTTTTTAATCTTCGTGTTTTGGCTTTTCCGCGGCGAACCACATGTTCCACTGGAAGGAGTACGCCTTGTATGTGGCTTCATCCGCGCAGATCAGGCGCACGCGCGACGGCTGCGTGTGCTCGTAGCCGTAGTCCATGATGGCGCGCAGGACGCGGTAGGCGGCCTTCAGGTCGCTGTCTGTGCAGGAGAGAGTCAGCGTGTCGCCGTCCGTGAGCGGCAGAAGTTCGGCCGCACGGTCGGAAGAGGGGAGGGCGGAGATGTCGCCGCGGGTGATCTCAACGGTCATGGCAGCCTCCTCAGCGGTTCAGATACGCGCGGCACTTCGCCTCCGCGTCGTGCGCAAGCTGTTCTTCATCGACTGTGACGAGATGACCGTGGTCGACCGTCACACGGCCCTGAACGACTGTGTAGTCAACGGGTCCGCGCACGCCGACAGTGCCGAGCACGCTTTTGGGGTCAAAGCACGAGCCGACGAGCTCGAGCCTGCGCGAGTCGATCATGAAGAGGTCGCAGCACTTGCCGACCTCGAGCGAGCCGATGTCGTCGCTGCGGCCAAGGATGGCCGCGCTGCCGCATGTTGCCATCTTGAGCACGTCGTAACCGCTGGGGGCAGCTTTGCTGCTGTTCAAACGGTGCAGCAGGAACGCGACGCGCAGTTCCTCCATCAGCGATGAGCCGTCGTTCGAGGCTGAACCGTCAACCGCGAGGCCGACCGGCACGCCGAGCTTCAGCATATCGGGCACGCGGGCGACGCCGGAGGCGAGCTTCATGTTCGAGATCGGGCAGTGCGCCACGCCGGTGTGTGTCTTTGCCAGCACGCGCAGCTCCTCGTCGTTGAAGTGGATGCCGTGGGCGAACCAGACGTCGCTGCCCGTCCAGCCGAGGCGCTCCATGTACTCGAGCGGGCGGACGCCCTCGCGCGCGAACATGAAGTGTTCTTCGTCCTTTGTCTCGCACAGGTGGGTGTGCAGGCGCACGCCGTACTCTCGCGCGAACACGGCGCTCTCGCGCAGAAGGTCGGCAGACACGGAGAACGGCGAGCACGGGGCGAGCGCAACGCGGTGCATCGCGCCGAACGACTTGTCGTGGTATTTCTCGATGACACGGGCAGAATCGGCCATGATCTCGTCGACCGTCTGCACGACGCTGTCGGGCGGCAGGCCGCCGTCCTTGACAGAGAGGTCCATACTGCCGCGCGAGGCGTACATGCGCGCGCCGATCTCGTCCGACGCGGCAAACTGCGCGCCAATGAGGTCGCCCGCGCCCACAGGGAAGACATAGTGATGGTCGAAGCAGGTCGTGCAGCCGTGCTTCATCAGCTCGCCAAGGCCCGTGAGTGTCGAGAGGCGGATGACGTCCTCGTCGAGGTTTTTCCAGATCTCATAGAGCGTTTTGAGCCAGTCAAAGAGCTCCATGTTCTGTACTTCCGGCAGGTTGCGGGAAAAGATCTGATAGAGATGGTGATGCGTGTTGACAAGGCCGGGGTAGCAGAGCATGTGGCTCGCGTCAATCACCTTTTCCGCCTTCTGCGGCAGATTTTTACCGATCGCGCGGATGAATCCATCCTCAGCATACAGATCGACGTTTTCATAAACCGTGTCCGCGTCATCACACGACACCAGCGAACGAATGTTTTGAATGAGCAGAGTAGACATAGCAATACCTCTTAGACCCGCGCCAAACGCAGGCAGATTTAGTGAAAAATAGCAAGAAGCGCATTTTGCTGCCTCCAGCGGCAAAACAGCTCAAAAGCCTCGCAGAGTTTCACGCCGCGCACGGCGTGAAATCAATTGGAATTCGTCGCGGAGGACGACATGCGCGCTCTATTTTGCGCCGCGCACGGCGCAAATGAATTTGATCGTTTTTTGCCGCGGCGTGTACGTGGCAAAAAACACTTTGCGCGGAGCGAGTGTACGCGCCTGCGGCGTGTGCGCAGAGCGGAGTGCGATCCTACTCAAAAACGGCAACCGATTCGGTTGCCGTTTTTGAAGATTTTTTATCTCTCTTCGCGGAAGTAGCTCAGACCCAGCGATGCGGGCGGCTGATCCTCGCGCTTCTTGCGCAGCGACACGATGATCAGAACGACCAGCGTGACGACGTAGGGGAGCATCTTGTAGAGCTCCTTGATGGCAAGGTTGGTGCCGGTGGGGATGAAGATATAGAGGATGTAGAACCCGCCGAACAGGATGGAGGCCAGCACGCTGACGTTCGGACGCCAGATCGTGAAGATGACGAGCGCGATGGCGAGCCAGCCGCGGTCGCCGAAGGCGTTGTTGGACCAGACGCCGCAGGCGTAGTCCATGACGTAATACAGACCGCCGAGACCCGCGATCATGCTGCCGATGCAGGTGGCAAGGTATTTGTACTTCGTCACGTTGATGCCGGCTGCGTCCGCCGTCGCCGCGCTCTCGCCCACGGCGCGCAGGTGAAGACCCGTGCGGGTGTGCTTGAGGAAGTACGACGCGAACAATGCGATGACGATGGCAAGGTAGGCAAGGAAGCCGTAGGACAGGAAGACCTGACCGAACCAGCCGCCGACATTCAGGGATTTGCTGAAATAGGCGCTCGTCGCGCTCAGCGCGATGGAGGGGACTTCGCTGTCGGTCAGCTTGATGAGCGAGCCGCCGAAGAAGTTGCCGATGCCGACGCCGAACGTCGTGAGCGCAAGACCCGTGACGTTCTGGTTGGCGCGCAGCGTAACGGTCAGCAGGCAGTAGAGAAGGCCCATCAGAAGCGAGCCCAGAAGCGAGCAGAGCATCGGGATACCGATGGCGAGGAACGCGTTCATGTCGGCAGCCGGGGTGGACTGCTCGTAGAAGAACGCGCCGATGACGCCGCAGATACCGCCGACGTACATCACGCCCGGAATGCCGAGGTTCAGGTTGCCGGACTTTTCCGTCAGGATCTCACCGGTGCTGCCGTAGAGCAGGGGAATGCCCTGCATGACCGCACGGGGAAGAAAAGCAGTTAGATCAAATATCATTGCTTCACGCCTCCTTCTTGCTCTTGCGCAGGCTGACCTTGTAGCTGATGAAAAACTCGCTGCCGATGATGAAGAAGAGGATGATGCCCGTCAGGATATCGGCGAAGGAGTGGTTCAGGCTGAACACGCTGGAGATCTCGCTCGCGCCGCGGCTCAGAACCACGATAAGAAGGCTCGTGAAGATCATCATGATGGGGTTGAACTTGGCCATCCAGGAGACCATGACCGCGGTGAAGCCGCGTCCGCCGACGATGGTGGTGGTCAGCGTGTGGTCCGTACCGGCGGTGAGCAGCAGGCCGATGAGGCCGCAGATCGCGCCGGAGAGGATCATCGTGCGCACGATGACGCGCTCGACCTTGATGCCCGCATAGCTCGCGGTGCGCTGGCTCTCACCGACAACAGCGATCTCATAGCCGTGCTTGCTGTAATTGAGATAGATGTACATAACGCCCGTGAGGATCGCCACAAGCAGGATCGGGAGGAGATAGCGCTGGCCGCCGAGAACGGGGAGCCAGCCGGCCTCGGTATTCTGGTTGATGATACCGATCTTGCCCGAGCCCTTGGGCACTTCCCACACGATGATGAAGAACGCGGCGAGCTGTGTCGCGATGTAGTTCATCATGAGCGTGAAGAGCGTTTCGTTCGTGTTCCACTTGGCCTTGAAGATACCGGGGAGGAAGCCCCACAGCGCGCCTGCCGCGACGGAGGCAATGATCATAATGACGATGAGAAGCGCGTTGGGAATCTTGCCGCCAAGGCAGATCATGCAGGCCGCGGTGGCAAGGCAGCCGATGAGCACCTGACCCTCGGCACCGATGTTCCAGAAGCGCATCTTGAACGCGGGCGTGACCGCGAGCGAGATGCCGAGCAGGATCGCGAGGTTATGGAACGTGACCCAGCTCTTGCGCGACGTACCGAACGCGCCGTAGAGGATCGTGGAGTAGACCTTGATGGGATTTTCGCCCGTCAGCAGTGTTGTGACGATCGCGCAGACGATCAAAGCGAGCACGATTGCGCCGCCGCGGATCAAAACGGCCTTGTACCAGGGGAGCGTATCGCGCTTGGCGATGTGGAAGAGCGACTGTTTCTTATTCATCCTTGTTGCCTCCCCTCACGAGCGTCATCAGTGCGCCGACCTCGCGCTTGTCGGTCTTTCTGGCGTCGACCACGCCGGAGACCTGACCGCCGCAGAGAACGACGATGCGGTCACACAGCTCAAGCAGCACGTCGAGGTCTTCGCCGACATAGACGACGGCGACGCCCTTCATCTTCTGCTCGGTCAGCAGGTTGTAAATGGTATAGGAGGTGTTGATGTCCAGGCCGCGCACGGCGTAAGCGGTCATCAGCACGGCGGGGGACTGGGCGATCTCGCGTCCGACAAGCACCTTCTGCACGTTGCCGCCGGACATGCGGCGCACGGGGAAGGACGTGCTGGGCGTGACGACGCCGAGCTCTTCCCAGATGCGGTTGGCAAGCGCTTCGGGATCCTTGCGGTCAAGGAACAGACCCTTACCCTTGCGCCAGGAGCGCAGCATCATGTTGCCCGTCATGCCCATCGAGCCGACCAGGCCCATGCCGAGTCGGTCTTCGGGGACGAACGACATCGAAATGCCGCTCTTGCGGATCTTCATCGGGTCGAGACCGACGAGTTCCTTTTCCTTGCCGCCGTCGGGCGGATAGAACGTGACATGGCCAGAGGCAACGGGGTAGAGGCCCGCAATGGACTCGAGCAGCTCGCGCTGGCCGCTGCCTGCGACGCCCGCGATGCCGAGGACCTCGCCCGCGTTGATGGTGAAGCTGACATTGTCCAGACGCTTGACGCCAAGCTCGTCGTAAGCCGTTAAGCCTTCGATGACGAGACGCTTTTCAACGTCCTTCGGCTCGGGGCGGCTGATGTTCAGGCTCACCGTGTGGCCGACCATCATGTCGGTCAGCGACTGCTGGTCGGCGTCCTTCGTGGCGACGTCACCGACGTATTCGCCCTTGCGCAGCACGGCCACGCGGTCGGACACGTCGAGCACCTCGTGCAGCTTATGCGTGATGATAATGAGGGACTTGCCATCGGCCTTCATGTTGCGCATGATGGCGAAGAGCTTGTCCGTCTCCTGCGGGGTGAGCACTGCGGTCGGCTCGTCCAGAATGAGGATGTCCGCCCCGCGGTAGAGCACCTTGACGATCTCGACGGTCTGCTTCTGCGAAACGGACATGTCGTAGATCTTCTGATTGGGGTCGATGTCGAACCCGTATTTGTCGCAGATCTCTTTGACCTTTTTGCTGGCTTCGGAAATGTCGAGCTTGCCTTCAAGGCCGAGGATGATATTCTCCGTTGCGGTGAAAAGATCGACGAGCTTGAAGTGCTGGTGGATCATACCGATGCCGTGTTCGAACGCATCCTTGGGGGAGGCGATCGTGACGGGTTCGCCGTGAATGTAGATTTGCCCCTCGTCGGGGAAATAGATGCCGGAGAGCATGTTCATCAGCGTCGTCTTGCCGCTGCCGTTTTCGCCGAGCAGCGACAGGATCTCGCCCTCGTGCAGCTCAAGGTTGATGGCGTTGTTCGCCACCACTTTGCCGAACCGCTTCGTGACATTCTCCATTTTAACTGCGCATGCAGTTCCCAAGGCGGTCACCCCTTTTTCCGCTGGAGGGCACAGGAAGAAAACCCCGCAGCATTGTATTTGTACAAGTCATATATTAGCATAATTGAACGGCGTTGTAAATGTAAAACAGAAAAAAACACAAAAAAAATTAGAAGCGTACAAAAATTTTTAGCAAAATGGCGAAAAGTGCCACAAAAAGAAAAAAGATATCGGGCTGCCCGCAGGCAGCCCGATATGTAGTAGCAGAAACAATTAGCCGAAATTAGTATCCAGCAGATCAATGCCGTCGATCATGAGCTGGAAGTACGGGGCGGAACGGGCGGTGGACTCAGCCAGATAACCGTCCTGGACAACCTCGGTGTCGGGTGTGTAGTCGGGATCGGTGTCGACATCAGCCATGTAAGAGGTGACAGGCTGGCCGTCCACGGTGAAAGTGGAGCAGTCGAAGACGTGGAGCTCGCCGCTCTCGAGCTTGGCGGTCGCATCGGCAATGGCCTCAGCGGTGCCCTCGGCAGCAACGTTCTCGTTCAGGTCGGTCAGCACGACGGAGCCGGTAGCAAGGGTGCCGGTCCAGTCGGCGTCGATGGCCTCGCCGTTCATGGCAGCCTTGATGGCATACTCATAGTAGGGGGCCCAGTCGATGCGGGAGGAGATCAGATAGGTGTTGGGGCAGGCGGCCTCGGTGGAACCGTTGTAGGAAACGTCGGGAACACCGGCAGTCTCGCAAGCGGTGGGAGCGCCCATGGAGTCGGCGTGCTGGCTGATGAGCTTGCAGCCGTTCTTGATGAGCTTCTGCGCGCCTTCCTTTTCGGCGGTCTCGTCATACCAGCTGCCGGTGAAGGTGACTTCCATCGTGGCAGTGGGGCAGACGGAGCGGGCGCCCAGGAAGAAGGAGGTGTAGCCGGAGATAACCTCGGCATAGGTGAAGGCACCGACATAGCCGATCTTGGCCTCGTCTGCGGTGAACTCACCGTTGGCGATCATCTCGTTGAGCTTCATACCGGCGGCGATACCGGCAAGGTAACGGCCCTCATAGATGGAGGCGAAGGCGTTGTGGTAGTTGGAGAGACCCTCGGTGTGCGCCTTGGTGCCGGTGGAGTGGCAGAACTGCACGTCGGGGAAGTCCTTCGCGGCCTGGATCATGTAGTCTTCGTGACCGAAGGAGTCGGCGAAGATGATGTTGCAGCCGGCGTCGGCGAGCTCAGCGGCCTTGTCGTAGCACTCCTGACCTTCGGGAACGTTGGTCACGATGGTGTACTCGACGCCGAGCGTCTCGCAGGCCTCTTTCGCAGCGTTGATGAAGTTGAGGTCGTAGGTGGAGTTTTCGTCGTGGAGCATGATGAAGCCGACCTTGAAATCGGTGACTTCGTTGTTGTCCTGATCGTCGGTGTTGGTATCGTCCTTCTTATCGCCGCAGGCGACGAGGGCGAGGACCATCACGAGACTCAGGAGCAGTGCAAGGAACTTCTTCATTTCAGTAAATCCTCCTTAAATTTTACGGCAATCAAAAGATTTGAATACCGTTATCACCATGATACATAAAAAGGGGAAATTTATCAACAGGAAAAACGAAAATCAACGATCAAACTTGACCAAAAAAGAATTGGTTCTTTTAGCCATAGCGGAGAAAGAAGCAAATATTGCGTGAAGAAAACGAAAAAAGCCCCGCTCGATGAGCGGGGCTTTTAAAGCAAAGATTACATCTGCACGCGGGTACCGGTCTTGCCCTCGATGCCCTCAGCAGCCTTCTCAAGAAGGGTGATGAGCGCGACGCGGCCGGGCTTGCTTTCGGCAAACGACATGGCGGCCTGCACCTTCGGCAGCATGGAGCCGGGGGCGAACTGCTTTTCGTCGATATACTTGCGCGCCTCGTCCGGCGTCAGGGTGTCGAGACCCTTCTGGTCGGGCTTGCCGAAGTTGATGGCGACCTTCTCGACCGCCGTCAGGATGACGAGCATGTCCGCGTCGAGCAGCTCTGCGAGCTTGGCGGAGGCGAAGTCCTTGTCGATGACCGCGGGCGTGCCGTAGAGCTTGCCGTCCTTGCGCACGACGGGGATGCCACCGCCGCCGACCGTGATGACGACCGTACCGTTGTCGACGAGCGCCTTGACAGTGTTCTTTTCAATGACGTCGATCGGCTTGGGGGAGGGAACGACCTGACGGTAGCCGCGGCCCGCGTCCTCGACCATCGTGTAGCCCTTTTCCGCGGCGATGCGCTCGGCGGTCTCCTTATCGTAGAACGCGCCGACGGGCTTGGTCGGATGCTGGAAAGCGGGGTCAGCCTCGTCGACGAGCACCTGCGTCACGACGGTCGCGACGTCCTTGTTCATGCCGCGGGAGGCGAGCTCGTTGCCGATGGCGTTCTGCAGGTGGTAGCCGATATAGCCCTGGCTCATCGCGCCGCACTCGGGGAAGGGCATATCGGACTTGATGGCCTTGGCTTCGGCGGCAGTGGACATGCCGAGGTTGATCATGCCGACCTGCGGGCCGTTGCCGTGGGCGATGATGACCTCGTTGCCCTGCGCAATCAGGTCGACGATGGGCTTTGCGGTCTCGGTGACGAGGGCGAGCTGCTCGTAGGGGGTGTTGCCCAGCGCGTTGCCGCCCAGGGCGATGACGATTCTCTTGCTCATGATGACTATCTCTCCTTGATTTTTTAAAAACTCTCTTCTCTCAAAAGCGGCTGTGCCGCCTTTTTACAAATGAAATGCGCGATGTTAGAACATCTTGCGCTCTTCGCCGCTCTTGTCCATCTCCATCAGCGCGCGGACGGGGTCTTTGACCTGCGCGAGGAACATCATTGCGGCGATGATATACGGCTTGTAGGAAGCCTGCTTGTACAGGGGGACGATATAGCGGTCGAACACGCTGTTGTCGACCTCGCCCTCAGGGCAGGAAAGACCGGTGATGTCGGCGGGCAGGCAGTGGAGATAGAGCGCCTTGCCGTCCTTCGTGAGCTTCATCATCTCCTCGGTGCAGGCCCAATCCTTGTGCTCGGCGTTCTGCGCGAGCAGCTTCTTCTCCAGCTCGTCGATGCCGTCCTTGTCGCCGGCCTGATAGAGCTTCGTGCGCTCCTCCATGGCCTTGAACGGCGCCCAGGACTTGGGATAGACGATATCGGCATCCTTGAAGGCTTCCTTCATGTCATTGCACTTCTTGAAGCTGCCGCCGGTGGCCGCCGCGTTCTTCTTGGCAATCTCCTCGACCTCGGGCATGACCTCATAGCCCTCGGGGTGAGCGAGCGTGACGTCCATGCCGAAGCGGGTGAACAGGCCGATAACGCCCTGCGGGACGGAGAGGGGCTTGCCGTAGCTCGGGGAATAGGCCCATGTCATGGCGACCTTCTTGCCCTTGAGGTTCTCCACGCCGCCAAAGTAGTGGATGATGTGGAGCATATCGGCCATGCACTGCGTCGGGTGGTCGACGTCGCACTGGAGGTTCACAAGCGTCGGGCGCTGTTCGAGGATGCCGTCGCGGTAGCCCTCTTCGAGCGCGTCCATGAAGGTCTTCTGATATTTGTGGCCCTCGCCGATGAACATATCGTCGCGAATGCCGATGACGTCGGCCATGAACGAGACCATGTTCGCCGTCTCGCGCACGGTCTCGCCGTGTGCGATCTGGGACTTCTTTTCATCGAGCACCTGCTCCTCAAGACCCAGCAGGTTGCATGCGGAGGCAAACGAGAAGCGCGTGCGCGTGGAGTTGTCACGGAAGATCGAAATGCCGAGACCGGAATTGAAGATCTTCGTGTTCTTGTTGCGCTCGCGCAGGTCGCGCAGCGCGTCGGCCACGGTGAAGACCGCGTCGATCTCCTCGTCGCTCTTGTCCCACGTCCAGTAGAAGTCGGTCTTGTACATGTTATTGATGTGCAGCGTCTCAAGGTGGCGTGCCAGTTCAACAGTCTTGCTCATGGGTGATGTTCTCCTTTATTTTATAGTATATTAAAAATCGTTTGAAATATTTGCGCCGTGCACGGCGCAAATGATCTTGATCCGTTTTTTGCCGCGACATGCGCGTGACAAAAAACACTTCTCACGCAGCGCGCGTCGAGCCAAAGGCGAGGCGCGAAGCGGAGTGCAGCCTCTTAGTATCAAATGACGGGCGAAGCACGTTATTTGATATTATTACCCGTTAACTCCTGACGGAAGGAGGTGGCGGAGCCATCCTTGTTCTCGGGCTTGTAGAGACCGGGGACAGCCGCGTACAGCGCCGCGCAGGTGACGAGGTCCTGCTTCCAGGTGATCTCGTTGGGCGCGTGGGCCTGAGATTCAGCGCCGGGGCCGAAGCCGACGCAGGGGATGCCGTAGCGACCCTGGATGGATACGCCGTTGGTCGAGAACGTCCACTTGTCCGTCAGCGGGCGGCCCGTGCGCGTGGACATGGCCTTTTCGTCCGCGCCGATGCGCTCGGTGCCCCAGAGAGCGTGGTGCGCGTCGACGAGCGCCTGCACGTGGGGCGCGGTCTCCTTGTTGATCCAGGTGGGGAAGAAAGCCTCGGTCTCGTAGACGTGGCCGGTCCAGGACGGACGGTCGTACATGTACATGGAGACCTTGATGTCGTTCGCGTACTTCTTGCACGCGGGCAGGTCTTCAATCTCCTTCAGGCAGGACTGATAGGTCTCGCCCGCGGTCATGCGGCGGTCGATGGAGATCGAGCAGCTGTCGGCGACGGCGCAGCGGGAGGGAGAGGTGAAGAAGATCTGGCTCGTGGTGCAGGTGCCGCGGCCAAGGAAACGTGCGTCCTCCCAGTGCTCAGGATTATACTTCGGATCGAGCATCTTGACAAGGCCCTTGATCTCCTTGTCATCAGCGGCGTCGTTCTCGTTGAGGTCGCGTACGTTCAGAATGACCTCGGCCATCTTGTGGATGGCATTGTCGCCGCGCTCAGGCGCGGAGCCGTGGCAGGAGACGCCGTGCATGTCGACGCGGATCTCCATGCGGCCGCGGTGACCGCGGTAGATGCCGCCGTCGGTCGGCTCGGTGGAGATGACGAATTCGATCTGGTTTCTCGCATCCTCGGGGCCCTTGAAGTATTCGTTGACGATGGACTGCCAGCACATGCCGTCGCAGTCCTCCTCCTGCACGGAGCCGACGACCATGATCTTGTAGCCCTCGGGAATGAGGCCGAGGTCCTTCATGATCTTCGTGCCGTAGGCCGCGGCGGCCATGCCGCCCTCCTGGTCGCTGCCGCCGCGGCCGTAGATGACCTTGTCATCCTCGTAGCCCTCGTACGGGTCGTGCGTCCAGTTTTCGCGGTTGCCGATGCCGACGGTGTCGATGTGGGAGTCGATGGCGACGATCTTGTCGCCCGAGCCTATCCAGCCGATGACGTTGCCGAGCGCGTCGAATTCGACCTTATCGTAGCCGAGCTTCTTCATCTCCTCGGCGATGCGGTGGGCGACGCCCTTTTCCTCGCAGCTCTCGCTGGGGATGGCGATCATATCACGCAGGAAGCGGGTCATATCGGGGCCGTAGGCCTGTGCGGCTTTTTTGATGGCTTCGAAATCCATGGTAAAACCTCCGTTAAAAGTGATAGTATTTTCTGTCGATCGGGGTCAATTTTCTGTTACACTATCCTTATCATAGCATAAGAACGGCAGTTGTCAAACAAAAAATTTGCATTTCAAAAATTTTTTAAGAAAGTGATTGCAATTCGATCAATTTATGGTATTATAGGGATGAAAGAACATGCCCGTTCCGATGGAAAGCTGTGCAATTTGCACAGCAAAATAGGGCGGACGGGCGATCAGAGGAGGGATAGACCATAGAAGCCGCAACGCTGAAGACCCTGGAGCAGGTCGCAAAGGGCATCGCCGCGACCTTTGGCAGCCATTGCGAGGTGGTGATCCACGATGTGGGCGCCAAGCACCCCGAGCATTCCATCGTTGCCATCGAGAACGGCCACGTCACAGGCCGCAAGGTGGGCGACGGCGCGTCGCACGTTGTTTTAGAGCAGGTGCGTCAGGCCGACGCGCAGCCGAGCGACCACTTGAGCTACCTCACCAAAACGCCGGACGGGAAGATATTGAAATCTTCCACCATGTATATCCGCGGCAGGAGCGGCAAGGTCGCCGCAATCCTTGGCATCAATTACGACATTTCCTCGCTCCTGATGGTCGAGGATGCGGTGCACGAGTTGATCGACACAAAGGATAAGACGCAGGGCGAGCCGGAAAAGATCGTCAACGTCAATGACCTGCTTGACGAGCTGATCGCCCAGTCGGTCGCGCTTGTCGGTAAACCCGTCGCGCTGATGAACAAGGAAGATAAGATGCGCGCCATCGGTTTTTTGAGCCAGAACGGAGCATTCCTCGTCACAAAGTCCGGCGACAAGATCGCAAAATACTTCGGCATATCCAAATATACACTATATTCTTATATTGACAAACAACAGGAGGAGAAGTGAACCATGGGCAAGATCGATTTGACCATCAACAAGACCGGCCTGCAGCACAACATTGAGAAGGCCAAGGAAAACAACGTCATTATCCCGACCATCGCGCAGATGCAGCATCCTGAGACCATCCCCGAGAAAATTCAGGAAAAGCTCAAGACCGTCGGCCTTTGGGACGTCAACCCGCTGAACCTCTTCCGCATCACGTGGAAGAACGAGGCCAAGGAGTCCGGCGGTCTCTTCCAGGAGGTGCCGAACTATGTCGAGATCCCGTCCGAGCTCTCCGGCGTTCCCTGCCGCATTCTCGCCATGGCGGGCAAGTGGTTCCCCACGGGCTGCCACAAGGTCGGCGCTTCGTTCGGCTGCCTCGCCCCGCGCCTCGTCACCGGCCAGTTCGACGCGACGTATCATCACGCCGTGTGGCCCTCCACCGGTAACTACTGCCGCGGCGGCGCATTCAACTCGAAGCTCCTCGCCGTCGACTCCGTCGCCATTCTCCCCGCCGAGATGAGCAAGGAGCGCTTTGACTGGCTCTCCAAGATCGCCGGTCAGGTCATTGCGACGCCGGGCTGTGAGTCCAACGTCAAGGAGATTTTCGACAAGACCTGGGAGCTCAAGCAGGACCCCAGCATGATGATCTTCAACCAGTTTGAAGAGATGGGAAACCCGCTGTGGCACTACAATGTCACGGGCTACGCCCTTGCAGACCTCTTCGAGGCCGTGAAGAAGCCCGGCCAGCGTCTTGCGGGCGCGTGCTTCACATCCGGTTCCGCCGGTACGATGAGCGCGGGCGACCTCCTCAAGGAGCGTTATCCAGACATGAAGCTCGGCGTGGGCGAAGCGCTCCAGTGCCCGACGATCCTGAATAACGGCTTCGGCGGCCACCGCATTGAGGGCATCGGCGACAAGCACATCCCCTGGATCCACAACGTGAAGAACACTGACATGGCCATCGCCATCGACGACGAGGATTCCCAGCGTTTGCTGCGCCTTTTCAACACGGCAGAGGGCAAGAAGTACCTCAAGGAAGAGCTGAAGCTCTCCGACGAGCTCATCGAAAAGCTCACGTGGCTCGGTATCTCCGGCATTGCAAATGTCCTCTGCTGCATCAAGATGGCCAAGTACTATGAGCTGACCGAGGA
>UMKZ01032854.1_pt1 | contig 16262 bp, 8 predicted proteins | sample 1966441 | NCBI WGS metagenome assembly UMKZ01 (sample SAMEA4836189, study PRJEB28245) | human gut metagenome | biome: gut microbiome; material: fecal sample | place: Denmark | collected 2008
TCTCAAAGAACTTTTATGATTTTTTACCGGACACTAATGAGAGAACCTAATTACTTCGGGAATAGTGCAAAAGAACGTGTACAACGACGGCATAACCATATCTATCCAGGACCCCCAAACCCTGGATACAGTCCGTCAAAGATATATCGCTGCACTTCGAGACGTAAAGGTTCGCACTTTCAACGTTCTGGACGCATGGAGGGCCGAATTCCCTTCAGACAAAGAATTCCTTGAGCAATTTCTTTCAGCCTCCTCAGTAGAAATTCATTCGCGCAAAAACTGCGGTCGACTGACTCTCGAAGAGCTTCAAACAATGAGAAACGTCCTCCGGGACGAAGTTAAGTATGATCCGACGACTTTCGAGTCCACGGATGAAGACACTCAGGATGTTGCCGATGACGTCCATTTTCCGTCCAACATCGACGAACTCCTTCCGCTCTTCAAGAGCACCTATGCCGACCTCTCCACCCGCTCTGCAAACCGCGTAGACTGGCTCCTCGAAGAATGCGGAAACTCGCTTTCCAAATTCTACGAGCGCATATCTGACCCTAAGTGCATCGACACAATATACGGAGTCGGCAAGAAATCACGCCCCGAGCTTATAGACTTCTTTCTGAAAGCAAAAGACTTCCTGCTCAGTTTCTCCGACGAGGAATCTGTCTCTGCAAAGGTAAAGCATCATCTGGTAGCATCCCCAAGTGCTCTCAGTCTGCCTGATGGCGCTATGGAATCCCTTCAGGAAATGGAAGAATCTCTGGGCCATTTCCCCCTGTTCGCTGCCATTCAGCAGTATTTTGACAACAGGTCAGACGAAGAAAAGGCTATCATAGAAGGATGTCTTGATATATATGATGGTCAGGAACTCCCGGATCGCACCGAAATAGCTGCCAGTCTCAATCTAACTCAGGAGCGGGTAAGGCAAAAGCGCAACAAGCTCATAGAGCGCCTCCCCGCATATTTCAAGACCTACTCTTCACTCGGTTTCATCACTGAGAATCCGTATCGCTGGCAGATGACCCATGCGGAGGAAGAAATCAATGCAACCGAAGGCACGAACTTCAACCTCAACTTTGTTACATGGGTTCTTGGCAACGTTTTCGACGACCTTGTGCTCATCGGCGACCCCGTAAAAAGCATCGGTGGTTATTTCGACTTGGACCCGTTCCTCAGCATAGTTCCGGCGAAACTCATTCCGCTGTTCGACTTTGATGGATTTATCAAGGACATCGATGACCGCCTGCAGGAGAAACGCATCAACGAAGAAAAAGCTTCTCTGCGCAGCATTATTGCTTCCCATCTCAAGGTCCAGTACTGCGAAGAGGAATTACCGGAAATAGATACCACCTGCCGCACTATCCTCTACCTCCACTACCCTGTTGAGGTAGATCAGGGCTATGTGTTATTCCCGGCGAACGCCTACAAGACGAATCAAGTCATCATGGAGGAGATCCTCCGCGAAGCAGGTCAGCCGATGACCCTTGCCGAAATGATGGACGAATACATGTACCAGTACCCCGAACGCGATGCGAATGAAAACAGCCTCAGGGGTGCCATTGGCGGTAACAAGAACATCGTTCCGGTCGGTCGTTCCAGCACCTATGCACTCGCAGAGTGGAACCACGAGACCTACCGCGGTGGCACTATCCGCCAGTTCGTCCAGGAGTATTTGGATTCATTAGATATTCCTCTCGATACTGCGGAGAATGTTTGCGAATATGTATGTCGATTCCGTCCTGATACGAATGAAAGCAGCATTTCAAGCAATCTGATGCAAGAGCAAAGCCACAAGTTCTGCGTAATGCAAAAAGGAAAAGTCCGTTTCTACGGATACTCTGACGTGGATTATGGCGACGAATACAAAGTTATCGGCGGCACACGCACTTTCAAACGCCCTGTTCAGGAAAGCATGAGGCTACTGGAGGAATTCATTCTCCGCGAAGGTCGGTTCCCTTCGCACAACGAAGATGACGAAGAAGAGTATCGTCTCTATCGTTTCGTCGGGAATCGGCGCAGCGCATGTGCTAGACAGGTACTACCCCCCGAAGAAATCGAGCAGTGGAATGAGTTTGAGCAAAAGTATCGGGAATACTACAACTACCGGCCTTACAAAGCGAGGCATCAGGAATAGAATTGATTGAAAATAATATGTACAAGATAACCTGGGATAAACAAACCGGCGGCATCCAGCTGAACCTGCGCGTAGTTGAGGACACGCTCTCCGTGTCCCCGCGCCCCGTGTTCTTCGAGGAACTCGACCTGCTGAAACTCCCCGACGCCGGCTGGAGTTATCCCCATTGCGAAGAACCCATCATGTGGGCCTGCAACAAGCAGTACTTCTACCGTGGAGAGCTGCTGTTCGAGGTCTCAGGGGCCAATATCTACGACGCACCCAAGGTAGCATTTGCCGACGGTGCCCAGCCCGGCAAACTCAAGCCAGTCAACATGAAGGCCATGCTTCAGAAGAACAAAGACCCTATGTTCCTCATCGAGAGCGAGGCTATCGACTTCATCCGTGACGCCTACCTGGCATACAGCGCGGCCACCAAAAGTTTTGAGCGCGTCCCAGCAAATCAGGTCGTAGAACAGCTCAAGGAGCGACAGGAGCAAAAGACACGGCAGAAGATGGCCATTGTCAAGCAGGATTGCGATAGCTTTGAAATAATGGCTCCAGAAGTTGCCCAAGAGCAAGGCAAACGCACATACTTGACCACCAAGATTGATTACTTTCTGGCCTCATTTTCCGGAGGAAAGGATTCACAGGTGGCGCTGGACCTTTGCACCAGAGCGATACCGCCGAGCGCATTCCAGGTCATCTATTCCGATACTGGATATGAATTGCCTTCATCCCTCAATCTCTACAAGGAAGTTCAGGAATACTACGGGAAGAAGTATCCCGACCTGAAGTTCTCAACGGCGGCCAACCATGCGCCGGTACTCGACTACTGGGATAAGATTGGGACACCGAGTGATACTCATCGCTGGTGCTGCACAATCATGAAAACAGCTCCGTTGTATAGAATGCTGAAAATTCCTGGAACAAATACTCAGGGCAAGGTCTTCACCTTCGATGGGGTCAGAGCTGAAGAGAGTAATCGTCGAGCTGGTTATAATCGTGTAGGTAAAGGCAAGCACACAAACACGTATAACGCTCACCCTATTCTCAATTGGAATACGACGGAAATCTTCCTGTATTTATTCAGGCATAACCTGCCTATGAATAGTTCTTATAGGGCCGGTGCCACGAGAGTTGGATGCCTTATTTGTCCTTTCGCGTCTTCATGGAATGATATGATTGTCAGTAACACATTCCCAGACACTATGCGGCCTTTTGTGGAGAGGATAAATAAATGGTCAAAGCAATATGGCATAAAAGACTCGGCTATATTCCTGAAAGACGGCAAATGGCAAATCAAAGCCGTCGGAGACAGGAATTCCATCAAGACAGACGTAGTATTTGTTGATGGAAAAACCGACTTCATAGCCCACATAACCAGTCCTAATTTCCCAATTTATTCTTGGCTCAACACTGTCGGCGATTTCGTAGTGAACAAAAAGGATAATATTGACAAGGGAGAACTCAAATACGGCAAGGACATCTATTCCTTTGAGGTCCAGCACCTAAAGGACAATAAAGAAAAATTCACGTTATTCAATTGCATAGACAATCGGCTGATATATTTCATTAAGAGGGTTATAAACAAGGCGGCATACTGCGTCCAATGTGAGGCCTGTGAAGTTGAATGCCCGACAGGAGCTTTGACGATAACGCCATCTCTAAATATTGATAAAACCAAGTGCATCCGCTGCCACAAGTGCCTTGATGCGCATGATCGCGGTTGCATTGCAACAGATTGTATTCGTATGATTAAAGATTCCGACAAAAAATCCACAGCCAAAGTTCAGGCATATAAGAACTTCGGCCTGCATGAAGATTGGATTAACGAATTCCTGAGTGACACCGATGGTTTCTGGCTCAATAATTCTCTTGGCCCGGCTCAAGTTGACGGTTTCAAACTTTGGTTGAAGCATGCCGAAATCGTTAATGATAAACTTGTGCTCACTCCGTTCGGAAAAGCTCTACAGTCAATATACATTGATGACATCAACCTTCTATGGGAGCTCATTGCGACGAACCTTTCATATAACTCGTTTATAATGAATTGGTTCACAAACAACATCGCCCCAGGCCAGACCTTCGACAAGAAAAGTATGGAGGATAGGATTGTAGAGCAAGGCGTAGATGCGACAGTTACGACTGTGAGGAACTCCTTGAGCGCTTTCTTCCAGACCATGAACTATTCTCCCATTGGTTCAATCCTGAAGTATGCAGAAGAAGAAGGAACAGGATTCCGACGTGGCCTCTACGAAGACCTCACGGATACAGGATTAGCCTATAGCCTGTATAAATATGCTGAGGTCAATAATGTTCGTTCTTTGCGCGTTGCAGATTTCTTCACCCCGGAGTGTCAGTCCGGTCCATACAAGGTCCTTGGCGCTGAAAAATCAATTATAGAAAAAGCTCTGCGCAATTTGAACTCCGCTTCCAATCGAGTCCTCGTAGCTGAATTGAACATGGGACTTGACAATATAACACTCAGGGACGATTTAACATCCGAATCTGTCCTGAATATCCTACTGTAGAATAATATGACAGCCGACCAGCATTACATCAATCTTTACAAGACAATGATGCTCCAAATCAGGAGAAGTGTTGTTCGTGGAGGTGTTGTTGTCAATGCCAAACCAATCTTTATCCTTGCATTGATTGAGGATATTCGCCGCGGCACACAAACTCCGAATGTTTTTTACTATGATGAATCGTTGTCTGCTATCTACCGCGATATATGGAAAGAATATTATCCGAATGTGTCTCCTACGCCATTATTTAAGCCTTTTTACCATCTCGCTAATGACGGCTTCTGGAATATAAAGTGGAAAGCAGGGAAAGTCGAGCCGCCAGCCACAGATAGAAAGATTAGAGACAATGCCGTATTTGGCTATCTGGACAACGCCCTTTGGGATGTGCTACAGGTTGAGGAGACGAGACAATACTTTGAAAATCAAATCATTTCATATTTCTTATCTGACACGAAATAGAAAACAATACACGATATGGCAACTAAGTATTCTGACATCATTGCGTTGAGAGGCCAAAAGGCCGCCTACAACATCCAGACAGAAGAGGATGGTGCATGGCGCGTCTTCATCGCAAATGAGCAGTTCAATGACATTCTCCGGAAGGTCATCAGCGCGGTTTACAACAACGACACCAATGTCCACAAGTCCTTCTGGATTGAAGGCACCTATGGAACCGGTAAGTCCCACGCCGCCGCTGTCATCAAGCACCTTCTCTGCGACCCGGTATCCGAGATTTCCGAATATGTAAACGAGGAATATAAAGACCCGAAGTATGCGGTGCTCCGCAACTCCATCTTCGACCTTCGCACCAAGAAGCGTCTTTTCCCCGTTACCATGTACGGCCAGAACAAGATTTCCAATAAGGATGACCTCGGGCTCCAGATGCAGGGTGAAATCAAGAAGGCCCTCCTGAAAGCCGGCCTCGACCTTGATGTAACCACAGATTACGACATTTTTGTAAGCCATATCCAGAACAACCGTCAGATGTGGGACCTGATTCTTCAGCAGAATCCCAAGCTCTCCTCCTTCACGCCCACGACAGACAAACTCATCGCCAACCTCAAAGACCAGGATTCCGGCACCCTTTCCAAGGTGAAGGATGTCCTTCGCGACACAGGTATCGACATCCGTATCGAAACCGAGAAACTCAGCGACTGGTTCTTTGACGTCCAGAACAAACTCGCCGAAACAACCGAGTACGACGGCATCCTGCTCATCTGGGATGAATTCACGGATGTCATGAAATCCGACATCGGCCTCAGTCTCCTTGTTGACCTCCAGAGACTCGCCGACGAGACCATGAACGCACAGAACAACTCTTACCTGTTCTTCATATCACACCCGTCCGCCCTCAACTCCCTGAAGGCCGAGGAACGAGACAAGACCAAGGGCCGTTACCTCTACATGCGTTACAACATGGAGCCGGTTTCTGCCTTCAAGATCATGTCTCGAAAGTTCAAGCTGGTGGGCACCGAGGAAGAAGTCCAGCAGCTGAGCCGTTCCTTCTACGATAAATGCGCTCCTATCCTGAACGCCTTCACCAAGGATTCCGCAAATCCGAGCGAAACCATCGCCGACATCAAGAAACTGTTCCCAGTCCATCCGGCAACAGCCAACCTTGCAACATACTATGCCCGTGAAGCAGGTTCATCTTCCCGTAGTGTCTTCCAGTTCCTGGGCGAGAATGAAGATGTCAAGGCCTTCCTTGAGAACGAAGACAAATTCATAAACCGCGAGACCATCACAGCAGATTACCTTTGGGATTATGTCCTGCCGGAATTCAACGACAATGTGGCCAAGTTTGGCGCCGTTACCGAGCGTTTCAACTCTTATCGCCTCCGTGTTGAGCATCAGCAGGAATCCGACCACAAGGCCTACCTGCCGGTTTTCAAGAGTGTGCTCCTCCTCAACGCCCTCAACAACATCGCGAACAACGAGTCCGTCACACCGAGTGAGGAAAACATCAAGAACCTCTACATAGGAACATCCGTAGAATTCCAGGTTGATGACATTCTGGAATGGTTCAACGCGAATAGTGTCATCCAGCGTGCTCCGGGTGGACTTTACTCCATCCAGTTCTCAGCACTGCCGCCGAAGGAAATCGAAGAAATCAAGAACAATCTCGTACTCACCGATTTCAAGACGACAGCCCAGGTCATCAACTTCGGCTCCGTCGCAGCAGAGGAATTCGAGAAATATCTGGTCAACGTCGCCCGTCCTTGCAGCTTCAAGTTCTACTCGGTAGAATCCAACGAATACACCCTCCTCAACAAAATTGAAAATGGTCGCAAGGAAGCCAAGGATTACGAGCTCTTCTTTGCCATGATGGTGGCCCGCAATGCGGATGAACTGAACACCCTCAAGGATATTGCCGCGCGGAACTGCACCGATGAGCGTTTTGTCACCACCACCTTCATCGTATTCGACAGCGTTCTCACCGACAATAACTACCAGCGCTTCATTGAATACCAGGCAAATGCTAAATGCGCCCAGCAGCACGGCTTCGCCGACCAGCAGCAGTCCCACTCCAAGCTGGCCTCCGACATGCTCAAGGAATGGATTAAAGACATCCGCCGTGGTGTGTTTGAAACATGGATTAGTGGCCAGGTAATGAACTACTCTGCCCTCAAGCTGCCTACATTCGTCAACTCCGAGATTGCACCGGCCATCTTCACCTCCGGTCCCGAATCTCTGGAGGTCATCAAGATAAAATTCTCCAAGACTTACTGGAAGAAGGCCCTTGTGAAGGATACGGTAAAGAATGTCCTCTCCTACAACACCAAAAAGGACATTTCCGACCGCTGCAAAGGTCCGGCCATGCACATTCCTTTCCTGCTGCAGGACAGTGTCAACGAAGACCTCACCTGGAAGACGGACATCGACCCCGAGCATCCTCTTTACAAGGTATGCCGGTTCGTCGAAAGGAAAATCAAATACGCCGACAAGTCCAACAACTTCAACCTGGCAGAGAAGTTCATCGAGCTTACCCGCCCGCCTTACGGCCTCTTCCAGTCCTACGCCGGTATGGGTATGCTTGCTTTCGCCATGCGCCCCTACGTCAACAAGATTTTCGACCTCAACGGCAAGCCCCGCGAGGTTCAACACATGGTCGAGGACGTGGTTGAGGTGTTCAAATCATGGGAAGACGGCAAGATTTCCCAGAAGGTTACCTTCCGTTTCGAGACTCCCGAAGAAGGCAAGATAAGCAAAGCGTTTATCCGTGTTTTCAATCTCACCCGCTTCAAGGACATCAGCGAGATTAGCAGCCTTAAGAATGCCCGGTGGGTCATGACGCACTCATTCGTGCCGGAGAAAAAATACCCGCTTTGGTCCCTCAAATTCGTTTCCGATGACGTTGCAAAGCCCGAAGTAAAGAAGCTTGTCGAGAACATCAATACGATTTGCGTTGAGGTCGGTTCCTCCAACCCGAATCTGCTTTCCGAGACCGCCGACGGCATCAAGCTCTATGAGTTCGAGCTGAAGAACCTCATCAACGACGCAGACAATTTCCGCAAAGGCTTCCTTGCCTTCCTTCAGACCGAAGAAAGCGTCAAACTCAATGAATCCGAATTTGACGATGCTGTCCACTACATCAGCACCCACCAGCAGGCCGAGGTCGGCACCTGGAACGAATCCGAGGTGCTCAATGCCCTCTTGAAATGGCGTGTTTCCACCATGCCGTCGGTTCCTCCAACACCGCACGATCACCCGCTTCCTCCCGTGCCTCCTGTCACTCCGCCGCCTACTCCGTTTGCCGGTCAGAAGCGCCAGAAGGCCCTCGACAAAGTGGACCAAATCAGCGATGTCTATCAGGCCAAGAACCTGCTTCACCGTATTGTGGACCTTGGCTATGAAACCATCCTCGACACCATCCTGAACAACTGAAAGCCATGCTGACGCAATTCTCCGACATAGAAACCCTGATGCAGGCCGTCGATAAGGACAAGGGGATTACCGGTCCCGGCGCTTATGTCGCCAACCGGTATCCCATCCGCTTTGTCCTCTTCGACAATTTCCGGGACTGCTATGAGTTCATATCGCGGCAGACTTCCAACTCCCTGTTTTTCCAGAGTATCGATTTCTGGATGCACTCGGAGTTCCCGGATTCCTTTGTCACGCACAGTGAACTGGCCACCAAGATATTCGAATACGCTCAGGACTGCCCTAACGACACGGTCATCACACCTTTTTCCGAGCTCGCACGTTTCTACAACAACAAGACGAGTTCCGAGTATGACTCCCTGATTACCACCATCAAGGGCACAGAGAGCAGCAAGGCCAACTATGAAGCCCACCGCAGGGTTTACATTCCCATCGTGGGTATGTACAACAAAATGGCAAAGTACTCCGCCGACCAGGAGTGCATGATGTGGTATCTCAAGTCGGCCGACCGCCAGCTCAATTACAATCTGGTCCTCACCGACAACACCACCTACAACGTCAAGAACCTTGACAGCGTGGCAACCGTCGTACACAGCGTTCTGGAATGGATTCAGATCTGGAAAGAGCAGGATATCAAGCGCACCATCATCTGCACCTCCCGCTCCATCTATGCCAATGCAGAGTATGGTCAACCAGACAATGCTTTTGACTATACCCCGTGCGCCAACGTCCACGAATTCCTCACCAGAGGCCTCGGTCTTTCCCTCAGTCTTGTGGACTATAAGGCCGCTGACGATCAGTTATGGCGCCGCTTGGCTTCCGAGATTGACGTCCGCGACTTAGACTTCAACAAATTCTTCAACCATAAGTTCGGCATATACGACCTCGCAGACCATAAGATCTTCTACGACACTTGGTTCAAGACCAACGATGCCTACAGCCGCTGGCTCCTGAGTGCGTACTATACCAACAAATTCTGCGACCAGGGCTACATCTGCCGCACTCTTGCGAATTGTTCCACCTACAATAATGCTGAGTTCGTCCAGAATCTACTCCTCACTATCTTCGACCTCGAAGGCCAGGAAGATTACCTCGACGAGCGTAACGAAGGCCTCCGGCAGGCACAGTCCCAGAACATCATCCTTCCGGACAACATTCAGGAAGAGTTGGAGAAGAAACTGCTGGAAACCGAACAGAAACTGGGTACGCAGTCTGCATTGAGGTATGTCACAGCCACAACGGACATCGAAAAGCGCCTCATCATAGGGTGGCTCAAGGAAGGCAAGATTACCCCGTCCGAGATTGCCGACATTTATCCAGACCTCTACGCTTACATGCGCCCGACCTTCGGCACGCAGGATAACGACAAAATCTGGTGCCTGTCCTACATCGACGAGTATAAGAAGGCCAAGCTTGCCAATGTCTATACCGATGCGGTCAAGAATGTCATCCTTTCCAAGAATGGCAGCGAAGTGGCCTTCAACAACTGGTACAACTCCTTCAATACCGTCCGCAATATTCTCGGTAACCGTAAAGACATCGAAGTTTACTTCTGGATTGATGGCCTCGGCATGGAATGGGTTCCGTTCATCAGTGAAATAGTCAAAGCACGGAACTCGGAGGGTTATTATATCAACCAGGTTCTCATTGGCCGCGCCCAGCTACCCACCGCCACAGAAATCAACAAGGTAGACCTCCAGAAACTCTGCGGCGGCATGCTCCCGAAGAACGGCGACCTCGACAGCGATTCTCATAAGATGCGTCCCTATCCCGAATACATCATCTCTGATATGAAGAAGATTCGGGAAGCCATCAACCGCATCCTCGATGAGAATCCAGGGAAGAAGATTGCCATTATCTCAGACCACGGCATCACCTACATGTCCCAGCTCGTTCCCGGCATCAATCTCTCGGGCATCACCGGCGATCATTCTGGTCGTTTCGCTACCTGGAACAGCGGCATGGCCGTCAGTGACGAGAAATACAAGATTCTGGACGACAAACGCACACTCTGCGCCCTCCGTCACGAATCGCTCACGTCCAAAGTCAATGCAGGTTGTGGCTGCCACGGTGGCTGCACCCCGGAAGAAGTCCTGGTCCCGATATTCATAATCTCCGACTTCCACGGCAACACAGGACATCAGATTTCCCAGATGACCCTAGAACTGTCCGCCTCCAACCCGGTGGTCAGGTTCAAGATTACGGGAATTTCCAATGCCGAGACGCCTTATGTCCTCTACAACGGCAAACGCTACGACATGCATCAGGAGGCCGACAACATCTGGTGCAGTAACCCGCTTGTACTTGACACCAATATGGACCGGATGAAACTCGTTGTCGAAGAATGCGAACACGACTTCAAGGTAAAACTCAAACTCGGTATAGTAGAAGAAGATTTGTTCTGATTGTTAATAAGATACGAAGATGAAAGAAGAAATTAGCAACAAGATACGCACTCATTTCGCCCCGATGGCGATATACAAAGACCCGAACTCCACCGACAGTCTGTTCGCGGGCCGCAACCTCCCCTCCTTCGTCAAGGACTACCTCCTGAAGCGCTACATCAACTCGGAAGGTATCGTGGACCGTGGTGCTCTCACCGACTTCCTCGACAAGGTTATCCCGCGTGAGGCTGCTTCCGTCAAAGACCGCCTTGGTGCCGGTGAGGAAGTCCAGCTGCTCACACGTTTCAGCATCGTCATCGACCTGGTACATGGTCTTCGCCGCTTCTCCATTCCGGACCTTGGCATCAAGACCAACGAGGGCCAGATACCGGCGTACATCTACGAGCAGAACAAAGGCGAACTTGTGGACGGCGAGAAATGGGGTATCATCAAGCTTTGCCTCATGCCGGATGAGGACGGAAAGAAGAATCACGTCGAGATGGTGGACTACAAGGCCTTCAAGCCCTACAAATCAGTCGACGTGGACTATCTCCGCGATGCCCGCAAGAATTTCACTACCGAAGAATGGATAGACGTCCTTCTCTCCGCGATGGAATACGATCCCGACACATTCGCCAGCATGACCCAGAAGCTGGAATTCCTCACCCGTCTGTTCATCTTCATCGAACCCCGCCTCAATGTCATCGAACTGGCCCCGAAAAGCACCGGTAAGTCTTATGTATTCGGCAACCTCTCCAAATACGGTTGGATTATCAGCGGCGGCAAAGTGACCCGGGCAAAGCTTCTCTACGACAAATCCAAAGAGCAGCTCGGTATCATCTGCAACCACGACTACACCGCTTTTGACGAGATTCAGACCATCGTATTCCAGGAACCCACCGAGATCCAGGCTGCCCTCAAGGCCTACCTCGAAGCCGGAAAGACCACCATCGACAACAAGGAAATCTCCTCCGAGTGCGGCCTCATGCTCATGGGTAACATCCCTCTCAACGAGCACCGCCAACCGGTAAACTACCGCTATTTCGACTCCCTCCCGAATAGTTTCCGCGAATCGGCTCTTCTCGACCGCTTCCACTGCTTCATCGAGGGATGGTATCTTCCCCGCATCACCAAGGATATGGTTTTCAAGGGATGGACCATCAACGTCGAATACTTCTCAGAACTCATGCACGCCCTCCGCACCGAGAACGTTTACGGCATGCTCTTCGACCAGATTGTAGAGTATGGCAACGCCGACATGCGTGACTTCAAGGCCGTCAAGCGCATCGCAACCGCTGCCATGAAGCTCTTCTTTCCGCACTGGAAGACCATCGAGGACGTCAACCTACAGGACTTCGAGACCTACTGCCTCGATCCCGCCATCCGCCGCCGTGGCATCATCAAAACCCAATGCCACTACATCGACCCCGAGTTCAAAACCGAAATGCCCCGCATCGCCATCAAACAAATCTAAATCAATGGACCAGTCGCAACGGTCTATCAAAAGCGACGCATGATGTTGGCTATGATAATGCCAATTGGAATAAAAGTCGTACCTTTGCAGTATTATGAAAGAAAAGGAAATGAGCGACATACAATCCGTTACGACAAGAGAGCAACTCTTCTCGGACATCAATAACGTCTTGAACCAGACAAGGCAGCGCATTGTCAGCAATGTCAACTCAGCGGTAGTTGATGCATACTGGCAAATAGGGCGTTATATCGTGGAATATGAGCAGTCCGGCAGCGACCGTGCGCAGTACGGCAAGAGCCTGATTGATGACCTTGCCATATATCTGACCTCGCAGTTCGGCACTGGCTTCAACGCCACTAACCTGCGCTATATGAGGCAGTTCTATCAGTGTTTCCCAATTCATCACACAGTGTGTGATAAATTAAGCTGGTCGCACGTCAGGACAATCCTGAAGGTCAAGGACGAAAAGGCAAGGCGGTTCTACATTGACGAATGTTGCTCACAAAATTGGAGCGTCAGGCAGCTTGAACGGCAAATCAACACACTCTACTACGACCGCCTACTTGCCAGCCGGGACAAAGAAGCCGTGCGCAGTGAGATTGCCAGTTCAACTCAGACCGAGATAACACCGAAAGAGATTATCCGTGACCCGTATGTCCTTGAATTCCTCGGCATACCGCAAGGCGAACATTTCCTTGAAAGCGACCTCGAAGAAATGCTCATAAGCAAACTTCAGCACTTCCTGCTCGAACTCGGCAAGGGCTTCTCATTCGTGGCTCGCCAAAAGCGCATATCCTTTGACAACCAGCATTTCTACATCGACCTGGTATTCTACAACTATCTCGCAAGGTGTTTTGTCCTTATTGACCTCAAGACGGACACGCTTACCCATCAGGATCTCGGACAGATGCAGATGTATGTCAACTACTACACACGCGAACTGATGAATCCTGGAGACAATCCTCCTATAGGCATCGTACTCTGTGCCGACAAGAATGACACGGTTGTACGCTACACCCTTCCCGAAGGTCAGAATCAGATATTCGCATCGCAGTACATGACCTACATGCCGACAAAGGAAGAACTACAGCTCCTCATAGACAAATAAAAGCGGTGTTCGCTTCGCTCACGAGCCTCACGTCACAGACTCGACAGCCGGGAATCGACAGTGCTTATATCAGTATTTAGTGAGTATCGTTGGCGACAGCCACATCCCTGCGTCAGTGCAAGGTAGTCGGCCAGTTCCATGAGTCTCCTTCAATGACAAAGACTCCGCAGCCGCTACGTCTTTGATAGGCGGTGCCTACATAATATTCATGAAGACACTGAGCTAATGATTAAGGTAGGCGGAATCGTGTCTATGATAGAGAAATCCAGCCTTATATTCGCCAAACCATATAATACAAAGGATTTCATACAGTTTAACACAAAAAGGGCTTGCCTTGATGATATGCAGAACACAACATTTGAATTTGCAAAGAAGTTAAGCTCATTATTGCCAACTATAAGCCTTTAGCGCAATTTATAAATAGGTCACAGACTCTTGTGGTGCTTCGCATCCTTAGAGACTGTGCTGTTTTTGCAGTACTCCCCATTCAGTTTAATAGAAGGCAAAGGGTTCATAAAGGGTTCACTCTGACACACATTAAATTTATGAATATCTATCTATATTTGTAGGTATCAATATGTTAATGTTCGATTCTCCGGTCATTAAAGGGTTCACTAAGGGTTCGCTCTCATTGTCCATCAACAAATATTCATTACCTTTGTGCTGAATAAAAACGCATAATGAATGGCTGAAAATCAAAATATTGAATGGAAGGAATCCTGGAGAGATGAATATCTTAAATGGATTTGTGGATTCGCAAATGCCGTAGGCGGCAAAATCTATATTGGAGTAAACGATGACGGGAAAGTCGTAGGCGTCGCAGACTGCCCGAAACTTCTTGAAGACATTCCCAACAAGGTCAGAGATGTACTCGGAATTATCGTTGATGTGAAGATGCTGGAGGACGGAGCCCTCAAGTATATCGAAATCGATGTTCCAGCCTATCCAAATCCAATCAATTACAAAGGCCAATATTTCTATCGCACAGGCAGCACAAAGCAGGAACTGAAAGGAGCTTCGCTCAATAAGTTCCTTATGCAGCGTACCGGCAAGACATGGGATGAATGTACAATAGACAGCCTCGAAATCAACGACCTGTCCATTATCGCTCTTGAACGCTTCCGCAAGGAAGCCGCAGGAAGCCATAGGGTAGATGATGATGTCATCAACGACACGGCAGAGCACCTGCTTGAAGATCTTAGGCTTATAGACGAAGAAAGCGGCCTCCTGACAAGAGCTGCCGTTCTTCTATTCCACCCGGATCCCGAAAAATATGTTCGTGGAGCATTCATCAAAATTGGCTTCTTCAACTCGGTCAAAGAAGACCTGATGTTCCAAGACGAAATTCACGGGCCTATAATGGAGCAGATTGACAAAACACTGGAGCTTCTCAAAACAAAGTATCTTGTCTACAGGATTTCATATAGCGGCGCATCTCGAAAGGAAACATTGCAATTCCCCGAAGAAGCCGTAAGGGAGTCCTTGATGAACGCCATAGCACATAAGGACTACTCTGACGGCACACCTATTCAAATCAGTGTCTACCCAGACCACATAGTATTTTGGAATCCCGGTCAGTTGCCACAAGACTGGAATGTGGAAAGGCTGCTGAAGAAACACCCGTCAAAACCTCACAATCCATCCATAGCAAACACCATGTTCCGCAGCGGAGACATTGAGAGTTGGGGACGCGGATATACGCGAATTTTAGAAGCTGTTTCAGAGTACAAACTGCTTCCGCCGACTATAGATGTGCTGAGCGGCCTAATGATAACATACTACACCAATGTCAATGACCAATTGCAATCACTTGATTATGACCAGAGGCAAATAGCCATTGTAGAACACACGGTAAACAACGGTAAGATTACTAATTCCGACGTACAAAAACTCCTGAATGTCAGCAAGGCAACAGCATTTAGGATTCTGACCTCATTGTCGGAAATATTGGAAGTACATGGCAGCACAGGCAAGGGTACATATTATACAATCAAAGGATTCATAAACGTATAATAATTGGTGATAGACGAAGAAGTCGCCCCGCTTCCCAGGAGCAGAAAGAAATAACAAGCGGTCACAGACTCTTCCGGTGCTTCGCATCCTCAGAGACTGTGCAATCTATTTGGCCCAAGAAGAGAGTGCCGCTGCCGTGGCATCGTCACTCACTTCCGCACGCACAAGGCTTCCGCACTCATGGCCCACCCACCCTTTGGCGGTGTCGGCTCTCGCCGACCAATCTATTACCCCAAAAGAAGAAAAGCGGTGTTCGCCTCGCTCACGAGCCTCACGTCCCAGACTCGACAGCCGGGAACCGACAGTGCCTATATCAGTGTTTTGTGGGTATGGATGCCCTCGTCTTCGTTCCGCTTTTCGTGCGCGGCTGTCGGACTGTGCCATGAGTCTCCTCAATTTACAAAGACCCCGCAGCCGCTCCGTCTTTGAAAGGCGGTGCCTACATAACATAATCGAAACTAAGTTGTGTAACAGTCGGCTATCGCCGCCAGATTACACAACCCCGATTATGTTAACTGTCTCCCTCAGTGCGAGTTCGACCGTCATACCACCGAATCCGCTCCGTCGGGGCGGCTGGCGACATTGAACTCCCTTCAAGGGCCAACGCGCTCCAGACCCGTCAGGGAGTTCAGAACTTCCGGAGTGATATGCGTGGGAAGTCTCTTCAATTTCAGTATTGTCCGAACTCTACCCTTATTCCTTGAAAGACGACCGGAAGTCCAAAGAGTCGCCAGCCTTAGCAGCACAGCTGCGGGCCTTCTCC
>UMKZ01003152.1_pt1 | contig 16211 bp, 8 predicted proteins | sample 1966441 | NCBI WGS metagenome assembly UMKZ01 (sample SAMEA4836189, study PRJEB28245) | human gut metagenome | biome: gut microbiome; material: fecal sample | place: Denmark | collected 2008
CAACCTTGTTGTCGGCATCGGCAAGAATTGCGTCCTTGCTGGGAGGAACCGTTGCGTCGTAAACGGAAACGGTAATACCAGCGATGGTGGCGTAATGGAAGCCAGTGTCCTTCAAGCCGTCGAGGATAGGCTCAACTTCAGAAAGGGTGTAGCGGTTGCAAACATCCTCTACGATGCGGCCGATTTCCTTCTTGTTCATCTGGTAGTTCAGGAACGGATAATCGTCCGGGAACACACCGTTGAAGATAATGCGACCAATAGTGGTCTGCAGACGCGAACCAGCCTTGTGCTCGTCGAACTTGCCGAATGCGGTTGCAACCAAGGTGTCCTTCGGAAGGCGAACCCAGATCTTAGCCTGGAGGTCGACCTCAGCACGAGCATCGTAGGCGTTGCGAGCATCAGCGAAGTCGATGAATGCACGACCTTCACCAGGGAAGCCATCACGGGCAGCGGTGAGGTAGTACATACCGATGATCATGTCCTGAGTGGGAACGGTCAGCGGACGACCATGTGCAGGCGACTTGATGTTGTTTGCGGAAAGCATCAGTACGCGAGCCTCAGCCTGAGCCTCGGCACCCAACGGTACATGAACAGCCATCTGGTCGCCGTCGAAGTCGGCGTTGAATGCCGTACATACCAACGGGTGCAGCTTGATGGCCTTGCCTTCTACCAATACGGGCTCGAACGCCTGAATGCCCAGACGATGCAGCGTAGGTGCGCGGTTCAGCAGTACCGGGTGCTCAACGATAACTTCTTCCAGAACATCCCAAACGTAGCTGGCGCCACGATCTACTGCACGCTTTGCAGCCTTGATGTTAGCAGCGTACTCAAGCTCTACCAGGCGCTTCATTACGAAGGGCTTGAACAGCTCGAGGGCCATCTGCTGAGGCAGACCGCACTGATGTAGTTTCAGGTTAGGACCAACAACGATTACGGAACGGCCGGAGTAGTCAACGCGCTTACCGAGCAGGTTCTGACGGAAACGACCCTGCTTGCCCTTCAGCATGTCGGAGAGAGACTTCAGCGGACGGTTGCCAGGACCCGTTACGGGACGGCCACGACGGCCGTTGTCGAACAGGGAGTCTACTGCTTCCTGAAGCATGCGCTTTTCGTTGTTAACGATGATCTCGGGGGCACCCAAGTCGAGCAGACGCTTCAAGCGGTTATTGCGGTTGATAACGCGACGGTACAGGTCGTTCAGGTCGGACGTTGCAAAACGGCCGCCATCGAGCTGAACCATAGGACGCAGATCCGGCGGAATAACCGGGATTACGTCCAGGATCATATCGGAAGGCTTGTTTGCGGAATGCAGGAACGAGTCGACAACCTTCAGGCGCTTAATAGCCTTGGTGCGCTTCTGACCCTTGCCCGTGGCAACGGTTTCAGTAAGCTCTTCGGCAGTAGCAGCAAGGTCGATGCTGTCGAGCAGGTCGCGGATGGCCTCTGCGCCCATGCCGCCCTTGAAGTAGTCGGAATAGTTCAGGCGCATCTCGCGATACAGGGCTTCGTCGGATACGAGCTGCTTGGGCTCGATCTTCAGGAAAGCCTCCAGAGCCTCAGAACGCAGGGTCTTGCGCTCGTTGAACTCCTCGTAGATGTCAGCGATTTCCTCTTCGACTTCCTCGGGCGTCATACGCTCATCTTCGTCGATGTCATCAACAAACTCGTCCTCTTCGGGAACGTAGTCGACGGACAGACGGCGCGTAGCCTCGATGAGACGATCGCGCTCTGCGTCCAATTCTTCCAAGTCTGCGGAAAGTTCGTCGCGCAGCTCTTCTACGTCCTCTTCGCGAGCTTCCTTGTCAACAAACGTGATGATGGAAGATGCAAAGTAGAGAACCTTCTCGAGCTCCTTCGGCGGAATGTCGAGCAGATAGCCCAGACGCGAAGGAGAGCCCTTGAAGTACCAAATATGGCTTACCGGAGCAGCGAGCTCGATGTGGCCCATGCGCTCACGACGAACCTTGGAACGCGTAACCTCAACACCGCAGCGTTCGCAGACGATGCCCTTGAAGCGAATGCGCTTGTACTTACCGCAGGCGCACTCCCAGTCCTTCGTGGGGCCAAAGATCTTTTCGCAGAACAAGCCGTCCTTTTCGGGCTTGAGCGTACGATAGTTGATGGTTTCGGGCTTCTTAACTTCGCCACGAGACCAACCACGGATATCTTCAGCGCTTGCAAGAGAGATGCGGATGGCGTCGAAATTGTTAACGTCAAATTCGCTCATTTAGTTCTCCTCTCCCTTACCGATAAGGTCGTCAGTGTCGTTTTTCTCGCCCATCAGATTGCCAAGCTCGGCAGTGATGGAACCCAACAGGTCGTCGCTGTCCTTTTCGGACTTTTCTTCAACGGGAAGTGCGGCGCCCAAAAGCTCATCCTCATCGGGGTCGTGGGTGACATCGATGGTCTGATGCTGGTGGCCCTCAAGCTCTACGTTGAGGCACAGCGAGCGCATTTCCTTGATGAGAACCTTGAAGGACTCAGGTACCTCAGGAGCAGGAATGCTTTCGCCCTTAACGATAGCCTCGTATGATTTAACACGGCCGGAGGTATCGTCGGATTTGATGGTCAGGATCTCCTGCAGAACGTTGGAAGCACCGTAGGAGTACAGTGCCCAAACTTCCATCTCGCCGAAGCGCTGGCCGCCGAACTGGGCCTTGCCGCCGAGAGGCTGCTGGGTGATCAAGCTGTAAGGACCAGTCGAGCGAGCATGGATCTTGTCGTCGACCATGTGGCCCAATTTAAGGATGTAGGTCTGACCGCAGGTAATGGGCTCGCGGAAACGCTCGCCGGTACGGCCGTCGTACAGCCAAGCCTTACCAGTACGGGAAAGCTGCGGAACGAATTCGTCACGAGCCATATCGCCGTACTTGGCATGGTTGATGTTGATGAGGTTGCGGTTGGCAGCTTCGATGGCGTTGGAAATCTCTTCCTCAGTTGCACCGTCGAATACCGGTGTTGCAACGTACTGCGGACCAGCAACGGGTTCGGTGGACTCGGGATCGTCAGACCAACCCCACTTAGCAGCCCAACCAAGATGGTTCTCGAGCAGCTGACCAACGTTCATACGGGAAGGAACACCCAAGGGGTTCAGCATAACGTCGATCGGGGTGCCGTCGGCCAAGTAAGGCATATCCTCTACCGGCAGAACGCGGGAGATAACACCCTTGTTACCATGACGACCGGAGAGCTTGTCGCCCTGCTGGATCTTACGCTTCTGAGCAACGAATACGCGAACGAGTTCGTTTACACCAGGAGCAAGTTCGTCGCCGTTTGCGCGGGAAGAACGAACCACGTTGATTACGCGGCCACCGGAGCCATGAGGAACCTTGAGGGACGTGTCACGAACCTCACGAGCCTTCTCACCGAAGATGGCACGGAGCAGACGCTCTTCAGCGGTGAGCTCGGTTTCGCCCTTCGGGGTAACCTTGCCAACCAGAACGTCGCCAGGGAATACCTCAGCGCCAACGCGGATGATGCCGTCGCTGTCGAGGTCGGAAACCATATCGTCAGAGATATTGGGGACTTCGCGAGTGATTTCCTCGGGTCCAAGCTTGGTGTCACGAGCATCGATTTCGTACTCGGAGATGTGGATGGACGTAAGCAGGTCTTCAGCAACAACGCGCTCGGACACGATAATAGCGTCCTCGTAGTTGTAGCCTTCCCAAGGCATGTAAGCGACCATCAGGTTCTGACCAAGCGAAAGCTCAGCGCCGTCACAAGAAGGACCATCGGCCAGAACATCGCCTGCATACACCTTGTCGCCCTTGCGAACGATAGGTTTGTGGTTCATGCAGCCAGACTGGTTGGAGCGCTGGAACTTAGGGATGAGGTACTCGTCGTATTCGCCGTCTTCGCGTTCGATGATGATGGTCTGACCGTCAACGTAGTCGACAACGCCAGCGTTCTGGGCTACCAGAACCTCACCAGAGTCAACCGCAATGCGGTGCTCGATACCGGTACCAACCAACGGAGCGCTAGGACGAAGCAGAGGTACTGCCTGACGCTGCATGTTGGAGCCCATCAGTGCGCGGTTAGCGTCGTCGTGCTCGAGGAACGGAATCAGCGACGTTGCAACAGAAGTCATCTGACGAGGCGAAACGTCCATATAGTCTACGCGGTCGACAGTAACTTCTTCAGGCTCGCCGAATACGCCCTTGGAGTCGCGGGTACGGCACAGCAGACGCTCTGAAGGAACGAACGTTCCATTCTCGTCGGTGTGGCCGAATACGCGCGTTTCGGGATCGAACTGCTCGTTAGCCTGGGCGATGGTGTGCTTTTCTTCTTCATCGGCGGTGAGGTAGTCAACGATGTCAGTTACCTTGCCGTCTTCAACGCGACGATACGGAGCCTCGATGAAGCCGTAGTCGTTCACGCGGGCATACGTTGCCAACGAGCCGATAAGACCGATGTTAGGACCTTCAGGGGTCTCAATCGGGCACATGCGGCTGTAGTGGGAGTTATGAACGTCTCGAACTTCGAAGCCCGCGCGCTCACGAGACAGACCACCAGGGCCCAGTGCGGACAGACGGCGCTTGTGCGTAACGCCTGCAGCAATGTTGGACTGGTCCATGAACTGGGACAGCTGGGAAGAACCGAAGAACTCCTTAATGGCTGCCACGATGGGGCGAATGTTAACCAGGGACTGCGGCGTGATGTCGTCAGGCTCCTGCATGCTCATGCGCTCGCGTACAACACGCTCCATACGGGAAAGGCCGATGCGGAACTGGTTCTGGATCAATTCGCCAACCGTGCGGATACGACGGTTGCCGAAGTGGTCGATGTCGTCTACCTGAACGCCTTCGGCGCCATCATGGAGACCCACGATGTAGCGCATGGTTGCGATGATGTCTTCCTGCGTAAGTGTGGAGGCGTCGTTTTCAGGATCGAACTCAAGCTTCTTGTTGATCTTGTAACGGCCAACCTTTGCCAGGTCGTAGCGCTGGGGGTTGAAGAACAAGCCGTCAAGCAGCGTACGAGCAGAGTCGATCGTAGGGGGCTCGCCCGGACGGAAACGACGATACAGCTCGATAAGAGACTCCTCCTTGGTAGTGGCAGGGTCGCGGTCGAGGGTGCGGATCACCATCTCGGAATCGCCGAGGATATCGATGATCTCTTCACGCGTTTCAGCGATACCGAGTGCACGCAGAAGAAGCGTAGCAGGCTGCTTACGCTTACGGTCGATGCGTACGGAAAGAATATCGCGCTTGTCGGTTTCGAACTCGAGCCATGCACCGCGAGAAGGAATGATCTTCGCGTTGTAGATGGTCTTGTCGGATGTTTTGTCGCGCTCGGCAGAGAAGTACACGCCAGGGCTGCGGACCAACTGAGATACAACAACACGCTCGGTGCCGTTGATGATGAAGGTGCCGCGGGGCGTCATCAGCGGGAAGTCGCCCATGAAGACGTCCTGCTCTTTGATCTCGCCTGTTTCGCGATTGATGAAGCGGATTTCAGCAAAGAGCGGTGCCTGGTAGGACACGTCACGTTCCTTGCATTCATCTACGCTATACTTGGGCTCACCAAATTCATGCTTGCCGAATTCAACACACATATCTTTGGTGTTGGATTCGATGGGGCTGATGTCTGCGAAAGCATTCGTCAGACCATCATCCATGAACTTCTTGAAGCTTTCCGTTTGGATTGCGATCAGATTCGGCACATCCATGACGGCTGGGATCTTCGCGAAGCTCCGGCGAGTCCTATAACGGCTGGTGGAATCGGGGTTATTAGACTGAACCACGAGTCATTTCCTCCTTCGTTGCAACCGGTTGTTTTGCAAAAAGACACAATTTAATAAAATACTTCGCGGTACCTGCACCGTCAAGGAAAATTTTCTTCAAGTGTGTTTTACCTATGAAGTTTTGGAAACTTTTTGCAATTTGCCCATTCTGGCAGCCAAACCGAAAAACAGCCTCCACCGCACCCCGCACTTCCCTATGACGCCACAGCGGGCGCACCCCACAGCGCCGAATCCGCGCCATCCCATGGCGTAGCGCCGCGTTCGCTCCAAGCACCACACCTGCATCACCCCACAGCGCCGCGCCCGCGCTTTTCCACACCATTGCACCCGTGCGCTTCATGATGCCGGGTACGCATCGTCCCATCACGCCGTACCCGTGCCTATTCACAACACTGCACCTGTGCCGCTCCATGGCGCCGTGCGCGTATCGACCCACGGCGCCGTACCTGCGCCACACCATGCTGCCAAGTCCCACGCCGCTCACAGTACCGCGCCAGGTCCGCCTTACCCCCTCGGCACTGCTCCAGAGCTGCTGGAAGTCTGGAAACAAAAAAGTGATCAAAATTGCAACTTTTTTGCGATTGGCAATTGCCGTCGATGTCCAAATCACGGATCGAGCCCCGAAAATGAAGCAAAATGACCGCTCAGTGCCTCATTTCCACTTTGCGGGAGACAAGAAAGAGCCGCTAATCGCAAAAAAGTTGCAAAAGCGCCAGGATTTTTGTTTTCGTAAGGCGAATTACCGCAACAGGAGCAGATTCCGTAATCAGACAATCGCCAAACGGGGGGGCAAATCCCGCGATGAACTAATCACCGCGACGAGACGAACCCCCATGAATGATGCACGCACCTAGCGACGGCAGCCCAGGTTGCGGGGAGGGATATCGCAGTAAGAAAGCCAGAGGGCACAGCCCCCGCACCACAATAAAAAAGGATCGCTCGGAAGCGATCCTTTTTTATTAGCAGACTGAACCGAACTTACTGAAAGTCGTAAAGATCCTTGGTGGCAACCTTGAAGTCCTCGTAAACCTCAGCAGCAATAGCGTCGTCCATTACGAGCTCGAATGCAGCGGGCTGACCATCTTCGTCAAACTCGGTAACCTCAAGAATGGTTACCTCGCCCGATCCACCAGCTTCCTCCCCATCGCCGACAGCGTAGAAGAAACCGTAGCGACGATCGTTGTGAATGATAAGGCCCAGGAATTCGAGATTGACCTTGTCGCCCGACTCGTCTTCAAAGGTAAAAACGATGCCCTCTTCAACCGGGGGTGCGAAATTGGGTGCGCTTCCTTCTCTCATTATTTCTTCCTCCTGTAACGAATAGGCTCGGAATTGCCGGCCTTCTTGGCTTTCTTCTGTTTAGAACTTTCGTTCTTGTTGGCTTCCTTATCTACCACAGTTTCCTCGACGGAATCAACTGTAGCAACAGGCTGCGCTGCTTCCACCGCGCCAGCGGCAAGAAGCGGCGTGGAAGCAAACGAGAAGCGTGTGATGTCGGTGCCGTACTTCTTCACCAGCTTGGCATTCTTCGGCTCGTGAGACTTCCACATCGCAAAGAGCGGCGTTGCAACCGCGATAGAGGAATACGAACCCGCAATCAGACCAACCGACATGGCGAAGGCGAAGTCTTTCAGCGTTTCGCCACCGAATAGCAACATGCCCAGAACGGGAACGAACGAAGTGAGCGTGGTATTGATCGAGCGAATGAATACCTGGTTCAGCGAGTGGTTTGCCATAGACATGAAGGTGCACTTTACATCGGACTCCTTCATGTTGTCGTTGATGCGGTGGAACACCACAACCGTGTCGTACAGCGAGTAACCCAAAATGGTAAGCAGGGCCGCTACCGTGTTAGGCGTAACCTCACGGCCAACCAACGCGTAAACGCCAACCACGATAATCAAGTCGTGGAGCAACGCAACAACCGCCATCAGGCCCATCTTGTATTCGAAGCGAACCGCGATGTAGGCGATGATCAAAAGCAGCGAAACAACAAATGCGATGAGGGAAGATTGGATCACGCTCTGGCCCCAGTCGGGTCCAACCGTGTTTACCTCATAGCTATCGGTGCTCAGGTTGAGCGTGTCGACCACTTTCGCTGCCGTGGTTGCGGCAGATTCGGCAGACGTAGTGGTGGTGCGAACCAGGAAGCCATCGGAGCCATCGGAATTGGTGGTCTGAACAACGGCGTCAGGCTCGCCCGCCTCGGTGAAGGCCGCACGCATATCTTCGATGGAGGTGTCGCCCGTATTGTGGAACGCAATAGACGTACCGCCCACAAACTCGATACCGAACTGAAGACCGCGAACACCTACAACCGCAAACGACAAGACAACAAGTGCAGCCGAAATGCAAAGGAACACTTTGCGCACGCCCATGAAGTTGATGTCGCGCTTGATAAAGCGACCCTTCAACTCATCGAGCGTCTTGTGGGCAATAGACTTCTTTTCCTCCATTGCCTCAGCGGAAGGATGGGCAACCGTGCCCGTCTGTTCGCCACGAAGCTCAGCATAAACCGGCGCTGCTTCCTGGCAGTCGCGCACGCCCCAGAAACCAGGATGCTTGGTGATAACGTGTGGAGCAAGAAGGCGGATGAGCGGAGCCTTCAGCAACAGCATCATAACGATGTCGCACGCAATGCCCAGCGCCAACGTAAGGCCGAAGCCCTTAACGCTTGCAGAAGCCAAGAAGAACAGGGTAAGGGCCGAAACCAGCGAAACCAGGTCGGCGTCGATAGAGGTTTCGATGCCATGACGAACACCCGTGATGGAGGCCGCACGAACGCTTCTGCCCATTCGGATTTCCTCGCGGAAACGCTCAAGTACCAGAATCGAGGAGTCGGCAGCCATACCGATGGTAAGGACGATACCTGCAATGCCCGCCAGAGAAAGAGAGAACAGGCCGAACGCCGAAAGCGTAGCCAAAAGGCCAAGGTAGAGCACGGCGAACACGGCCATTGCAGCAGCAGTGAGCAAGCCCAAACCGTGATAGAAGAACAGCAGGTACAGCATAACCAAGGCAAGACCCAAAATGGCAACGATCAGACCGCTGTTGAGGGCATCCTGACCAAGCGTAGGACCTACCACCTGGCTCTGCTCGTAGTGGAAGCTTACCGGCAATGAACCGCTTTCGAGAACCGTCTGGAGAGACTGCGCCTCTTCAAGCGTGTAATTACCCGTGATAGAAACCTGGCCACCCGTAATTTCCGACTGAACCGCCGGAGCGGACTGGATTTGACCGTCCAGGATAATGACGATCTGACCATTGGTAGGAGCAAGATCGCGCGTTGCATCGGCAAACGCCTGAGTGCCAGCAGAATCGAGCGAGATGTTGACCGCGTAGTACTGGCTGGTTTCAGATGCCTTGTCTACCGTAACGCGCGTGATGTTTTCACCCGTGATGAGGGGCGTATAGGTACCCGGATCAACGCTGCGATACGTTGTCTTGCCCGTCTTGAAGGAATTGCCGAAATCGTCGGTAACCGAACTCTGCTGCATGTAGGTGCCGTTCTTGATGGCAGCCTGATCGTCAGCTTCGGTGAAGGAATCAGCGCGAGCAAATTCCAACTTGCCCGTTTTGCCGATGGTAGCAAGGGCTGTTTCGGGATCGGAAAGACCCGGGATCTGGACCAGGATCTGATCGTTGCCCTGAACCTGAACCGTTGCCTCAGATGCGCCCAAGGCATTGACGCGCGATTCGATGATGGCGCGAGACTTCTCCATGTCTTCCTTGGTAACGTCTTCGCCATCGGTGCTCTGCGCAGAAAGGACCACAGAGAGACCGCCCTGGATGTCAAGACCCTGATTGATCTTTTCGTTCGGGGGCGTGAACATGAACACCGAGCCGATTACCAGAATGGTTGCCGCAATAAGAAGCCATACGTTACGGCGGTTCTTGTTGCCACCCGTACGCTTGTTGCGCTCCTTCTGGCGCTGGGAATTCTTCTTCTGGGCTTCCTTCGCGCGAGCCTTGCGGCGCTTTTCGCGCTCCTTGGCACGCTGCTTTTCTTCAGCCGTAAGCTTCTTCGCTTCCTTGGAAGATGCCGTGGCTTCTTTTTCCTCGTCCAATTCGTTTTCCTTGGGTTGGTCGACCATAGTAGTCCTTCTGATTATCCTCTGAACAGCGCGCGAGCGCGCATGTGCATATCGGAAACATGATAGCGGCACACACGTTAACCCGATGTTATTTCTTCAATTTCGCCACTTTACCGCACAAAAGCAACCGTCGAAAGGACAAGCCCGATCATTGCGCAATCTTTTGCGAGCGAGCAAAAGCAGGCCCTCGGGCGCATGCGCCCAAAACGTGAAAATGGGGGCACTCCCCCATTTTCAAACCAGCTGCGTACCGTTAATAGTCTTTTGCGGCAGGCGAGTTCATCCAATCCTGATAGAACTCCTCATAAGCACCGGCAAGCACCGCTTCTCGAGCGCTGTCCATCAAATGCAGCAAGAAGTAGAGATTGTGAATACTCAGCAGCACGCTGCCCAGCATTTCATTCTGCTTAACCAGATGGCGAATATAAGAACGGCTATGCGTTTTGCAGGTGGGACAGCTGCATGCAGGGTCAAGCGGACCAAAATCATGCTTGAACTTGGCATTGCGCATATTCATACGACCCTGAGAAGAAAACGCCGTGCCCATGCGTGCCGTGCGCGTAGGCAGCACGCAATCGAACATGTCAACGCCTTCATGCACAGCGCGAACCAATGTAGTGGGATTGCCAACGCCCATAAGGTACCGCGGCTTGTTTTCCGGCAGCGCACGGGCAACGTCGCCCAGCGTTTCGAACATGGTTTCGTGATCTTCGCCCACCGAATAGCCACCGATGCCGAAGCCCGCAAAATCCTTATGACCCGAAGCCACGCTTTCTCGGCCAATTTGCTTCAGACGAGCAATAGAATCGAGGCGCAGGTCCAAATGCATACCGCCTTGGCAGATTGCAAAGAGAGCTTGATCTTCGCGCGTATGGGCAGCAAGACAACGGCGAGCCCAGTTTGCAGACAGATCAACCGCGCGCTGAACGAATTCGCGCGTAGCGGGATAAGGCGGACACTGGTCGAGCTGCATGATGATGTCGGCGCCCAACTTCTGCTGAATGTCCATGTTGTCTTCCGGCGTCCAGCGGATTTTGTCTCCATCATAGATAGAGGTGAACGTTACGCCGTCGTCGTCAAGCTTGCGCGTGTCCTCAAGGGAGAAGATCTGGAATCCACCCGAATCGGTAAGCATTGGGCCATCATAGGCGCAAAACTTATGAAGGCCACCTGCCTCGGCAACCAGATCGGCGCCGGGGCGCATTGCCAGGTGGTAGGTGTTCGACAGCACAATCTGCGAACCGATCTCCTTCAACGTCTGAGGGCGAATGCCCTTCACCGTAGCGCTGGTTCCAACGGGCATGAACAGAGGGGTTTTAACCGTACCGTGTGCCGTTTCGAACGAACCCGCACGAGCGTGCCCCGATTGAGCCTCGACCGTATATTCAAACAAAGCCATTATTCACACTCCGGAAGTTCGTCGACAAAACGAGCAAAGTCGGCAAGGGTGCCGTGTTTCACCGATTCGATATCGAATCCGTCAGGATCAAGAAGCCAATCGGTTACCAGATAGGCATCCAAGCCCAACTTCATCGCCGCTAAGTCTTCTCTGGTATTGTTTCCCACCATAAGGATGTCCTCGGGTGCCAAGCCGATTGCCTCCACGTTTTCCCGGAAATAAGCCGTATGAGGTTTGGTGCTCGTGGAATTGTCGTACGTGGTAATGCGATCGAATGCGCTTGCGGGGACATTCGCCCAAGAAAGGCGCTTTTCAACCGCAATGCGGGGGAACAAGGGCATGGTGGTGAGGTACAACGGATAGCCCTTTTCCTTCAACGTCTTCACCACATAAGCGGCGTTCGGGTCGACGTTCGTGGCCATAGCGCTGAGGCCGTCAAAGTAGGTTGCGTAATACTCGTCCATCATCTTCTCGTATTCGGCCGAGCTGTCGCCCCCCATACGGGAGGTGAACGTTTCCCAGAAGCGCTCAGAATTCAAGCCGCCCTGCTTCGTAAGCATACTTTTCACGCCAGCGCTCAAAGCATCGATGAATTGTTTCGGGTCATGGCCACGAGCCTGCACGAAAGCGGCGATATCATTGAAATAATTTTTCAGGAATGCATCCATGTCGATGGGCAGGAGCGTCCCGTCGAGATCGAAGAACACGGCTTTATAGCTGCGTTTGGGCATTGTGGGCAATCCTTTCTCAAAGGTGCTCGAAAGTAATCAGGTGCTAGTATAGGTGACGCTGGAAGGAGCGTACGACGAACCTATGAAATTACTACTTCACGCCTGTTGCGGGCCCTGCTCTTTGGAACCGGTTCGGATACTGGCTGAAGCGGGCCATGAGATAACCATCGCCTACCTCAATTCCAATATTGCGCCCGCATCCGAATACGAGCATCGACTTAAAACGTTGCTGGAGTGGGCAAAGAGCCAAAACATCCCCGTGATAGAAGGGCCCTACGAACCCGCAACCTGGCAAAACTCCGTCAAGCAAACCTGGTACGGTACGCAAGAGAATCGAGCCGACCGCTGCCGCGCCTGCTACCGCATTCGCCTGGAAGAACTTGCACGCTACGCGCACGAGCATGGATTCGAAGGTATTGGCACCACCCTCACCGTAAGCCCCTACCAATATATAGACATCATCAACGAAGAACTTGAACGTGCTGCTGCGCCTTACGAGGGATTGTCGGCAGTATTCCAAGACTTCCGCGAATTCTATCCACAAGCAACCATACGTAGCCGCGAACTGGGCATGTATCGCCAGAATTATTGCGGCTGCGCTTATTCCGATGCCGAAGCTGCAGCTGAACGTGCCGAGCGCAAAGCCGCACGAAAAGCAGCCAAGGCAAAAGAGAAACGAGAGAAACTAATGAACATGCGTACCGACGATTTCGACTACGACCTGCCCGAAGAGCTTATTGCCCAGGAACCCGCCGCCGAGCGCGATGGCTGCCGCATGCTGGTTATGAAACGCCAGAACGGCGCTCTTCACGATGAGATCTTCCGCGACATCATCAACCATTTGAAGCCAGGCGACCTGATCGTAGCCAACGAAACCCGCGTCATGCCCGCTCGCCTCTTGGGAACCAAGCGCAACACCGGCGGCCAAGCAGAGGTGTTCTTGCTGCGTGAGCGTTTCGACGTTGAGCCCAAACACGACTCTTCGGCCATCTGGGAAGTGTTGGTTCGCCCCGGCAAGCGCCTTAAGCCCGGTACGGGTGCCATGGTCGATTTCTCCGACAAGGAAGGCACGGTGGTGCTTTCCGCCGAGATCATCGACTGGGTTGAAAACGCCGAAAAGGGTGAACGCTTGACACGCCTCACCACCACCCTGTCCTCGCTCGACGAAGCGTTGCACCGTGCTGGCCATACGCCCCTGCCACCCTACATCAAAAATTACGCGGGCGATGAAGAGCTGTATCAGACAGTATTCTCACGAGAAGAGCGCAGCGCCGCCGCACCCACAGCAGGCCTTCATTTCACGCCCGAGCTCATCGAGCGCATCAAGGCGAAGGGCGTCGATTGGGAAACCGTGCATCTGGAGGTTGGCCTGGACACCTTCCGCATCGTTGACGAGGAGTTCCCGAAAGATCACCAGATTCACACCGAGCGCTACACCGTTCCCGAAAAAACCGTTGAGGCCATCAAGCGCACTAAGGCCAACGGCGGTCGCGTAATCGCCATCGGTACCACCAGCGTTCGCAGCTTAGAGTCGGCATGGGACGCTGAAGCGGGTGAAGTCCTACCGCGCGACAGAGAGGCAACCAGCCTCTTCATCCTTCCTGGTTACGAGTTCCATGTGGTCGACGCAATGGTAACCAACTTCCATGTGCCCCGCTCAACCCTGATGATGCTCGTAAGCGCATTCTCGAGCCGCGACAACATCATGAAGGCCTACCGTCACGCCATTAAGCACAAGTACCGCATGCTTTCCTTCGGCGACGCAATGTTCATTGAATAGCATTGAGGCCCCATCGTTTCTCTAAGCGATGGGGCCTATTAACAACACGGCATCGAACACGGTTCGCCTTCGCATCAAGTGCCGAACACGCCTGGTGCCACTCCGCCAAACGCCCTTGCAGCCCACGCCAAAGGCTCTCGTAGGGCACACGTATCCACTGCGAAAGGAGGCCGTTCGCAAAACGGACCCAAACAATGGAAGATATGAAAATAGCCGTTCTCATCGATGCCGAGAACATCTCAAGCAAATACGCAAGCATCATCCTTCAGGAAGCGTCCAGCATGGGCAACCTGATATACAAGCGCATTTACGGCAATTGGACCACGCCCGCGCTTAACACCTGGAAAAAAGAACTGCTCGACAACGCCATTCAACCGATCCAGCAATACAGCAACACCGTAGGCAAGAATTCGTCGGATTCCGCCCTCATCATCGACGCAATGGACCTTCTGTATCAAAAGCGACTCGATGCCTTCTGCATTGTCTCGTCCGACAGCGACTTCACGCGCCTTGCCTCGCGCCTGCGCGAATCGGAGATGTTCGTATTGGGCATGGGCGAGCAAAAAACGCCACGCGCATTCATTAGCGCTTGCAATAAGTTTGTCTACCTCGACCTTCTGCACAAGGCAAGCGCCAACGCCGTAAAGGGCAAAAAGGCGAAGAACAGCAGGAAGAAACAGGGCGACCAAACTCCCCCTAAGCCCTCGAGGGGCGCAACCGAGACAGCCGCTCCGAAAGTAGAGGAATCCGCCAAAGCCCAAAATCGCAACAGCGAAGAAAAGGCCTCGCAGCATCAGCCCCAAATTGAGCAGAAAATCGCAGTTAAGCAAGAACGTGATACCCATGTTGAGCACGAACTCGCCGACGAGGACTTCAACGGGCTCGATATCATCACGGTGGAAACCGCTCTGCGCGAAATTGCCGAAGAGTTCAGCGGCGATGACGGCTGGATCCTTTCCTCAAGCTTGGGAGCACGCCTTGCCAGACGCCTGCCCGACTTCGACACACGCAACTTCGGCTTTAAGAAGTTTGTGCCCTTCATCGAATCGCTCAGCTTCTTCGAAAGCAAAAGCGTAAGGGAGTCGGAAAACTCAGGCGTGAAGACCGTCTATTTCCGCCTGATAGAGGAATAGGGCTACCGCGTTGCCTCGTCGGCAACGCGAACCGCATATTCCAAGGCAGCCACCGCTGGCTCCACCGAATCCAATTCAATACCGCCATAGCTCACCAAAAAACGCCGCACAGGGCCCCGCTCCGCTGCGGCGCTTTTGCTATAGAACAAGGATAACGGCACGATGCGCACTCCCCTGCCTTGGGCGGCATCAACAAATTCCCGTTCCCAGCGGCTCTCCGCGGCAGGACCGGCGGGTTGGTGGCAGTCGTTCGCGTTTTCAGCGGCAACATCATCGAACCGGTAACGCATGGCGTGTCCCTGCAGGGCGGAATTGCGCACCTCGGGTGTTTTTATGTCGGTGGATATGCCCATGATGAAATGGATGCCAGCATCCTGTTCTTCAATGCTTACCCTTTCCGAAAAGGAACTGGTCTGAAAAGCGGAGACCAAAGCATCACGCACTGAGCGATAGTGGGTGCGCAACCTGTTCACGTGGCGTTCGTAGTCGCCGCTTTCGATAAAACGCGCCAGGGCCAGCTGATCGATAGCGCTGACGGTGCAGGAGTAAAATCCCAGTTCGCGCCCGAAACGGTCCGCCAATGCGGGCGGCAAAACCAAGTAGCCGATACGAAACGCCGGTCCCAGACTTTTCGTAAAGGTGTTGGCGTAAATCACCTTCCCCGTTGCATCAATGCTTTGAAGCGAAGGGATGGGGCGTCCCGTAAGGCGGAACTCGCAATCGTAGTCATCTTCAACAAGGTACCGATTGCCCTTAGCAGAAGCCCAGCCCAAAAGCTCGTAGCGTCGACCGATCGAAGTCACAATGCCCGTAGGAAACTGATGCGACGGCATCAGATGTAAGACATCGGTACCCGACTCGGCAACAGACGCCATATCGATACCGTTTTCATCCAAGGGAATATGCGAAAGCTCAACATTATTCGCCTCATAGATCCGAGAGAGACGCAAATACCCTGGGTCTTCAACGCCATAATGGAGATTGCGCCCCAGCAACTGAACGAGCCAGTTGTAGAGCACCTGAGAACCAGCCCCCACCACAATGCAGTCGGGATCAACTTCCATGCCTCGAAACCCACGAAGATGATCAGCGATAGCCTTGCGCAAACGAAAAGCGCCAGCGAACCCGGTTTCACCCACGAGCATACGTTCCGATTCGCGCGTCAGGGCATCTCTCAACGATTTTGCCCATGCTGCATAGGGGAACATGCCCAAGGGTACTGACGAACCCGTGAAATCAGCGAACGCAGCTTCACCATTGAAGCTATTTCCGCCAGAAGCGCTTGTTAGTGTTGCAGATTGCCCGCCTACGTCGATGCGATCCTCATGGGG
>UMKZ01033970.1_pt1 | contig 16172 bp, 14 predicted proteins | sample 1966441 | NCBI WGS metagenome assembly UMKZ01 (sample SAMEA4836189, study PRJEB28245) | human gut metagenome | biome: gut microbiome; material: fecal sample | place: Denmark | collected 2008
AGACCCAAAACCAGCCCCCGTGCTGACTAACCCTACAACCGGTGCAAGCAGGACCGTTGTCGGCATCGTGTTCCAAACAGACAAGAGCCGTATCGGTGCAAAGGAAAAAGAGAAGTTGGGCGGTGAAGATAAGGTACACGGGCTGGTAATGGCCTTGAAGAATGCCGCGACAAATCAGAAATGGAGTACAGCATGGAATATAGGCGAGTTTCCGAAGCAATGCGCAACGATAGCCGATAGCTATAACGACATCAGTGGCTACGGAAACTGCGAGCATATCCGAAGCTCTCACGGCAGTTTCGATAACTATCCCGCATTCAAGGGCGCTGACGGCTACAACACGACCTTCCCGGTTCCCACAACCACGACAGGCTGGTATCTTCCTTCTGTGGGCCAGTTGTGGGACATCTTTCAGAACCTGGGCTGCGTTACGGCTTTGGCTGACAAAGATCAGCAAACCTCGTCGCTCAACCAAAACTCTTGGTCAAGTCAAAGTAAAATTTCCGCTGCCATAAATCGTTGGATGACATATATCGCTGATGAAAACAAGAACGTATTTGGAAACCAAAACTTTATCCTATCGTCTTCGGAGTTCAACTCATTCAGAGTAAAGACGTGGTCATCATACAACGGAGAAAACGGAGAAGATAATATAATTTGCTCGTCGGTCGCAAAGGAAAACGATGATTGCCACGTGCGCCCCGTCCTTGCCTTCTAATCAATTTAATCCATTAAGAACATAAATATGAAGATACAAAACATATACCACCTCTTGCAAGCCGCATTGCTTATGCTGCTTGCAGCCTCATGCACGCAAGAAGAGTTCCCTGCCGCACAAGACAAGGCACAACAACTCACCATCTCCGTTACCGATGGAGGCTATGCGTCGGCTGAGGATAAAACTACTCGTGCCGTAGAGAACGGCTACACCACCGAGTTTACCGAAGGCGATGCCTGCGGTCTCTTCGTGGTGCGCGGCTCATATCAGGATAAGAAGATGATTTATTCAAACGTGAAGCTGACCGCCGAGAGAGATGCCGCCACGGGGAGCCTCGTTTGGAAGCCCGAAGCTGGCACGACGCTTGCGGGAGGGCTGCAGGATGAGGTATACTACCTCTATTACCCTTACAGATCGGACTTGGACAATACGGTAATAAGTAATCTGTTAAAGCACGCCATTGAATATCCACTAGAGAGCTTCTTTATGCCGATTATGAATAATTGGCCGGTTAAGACCGACCAAAGCTCGTATGCCGATTACACCGCTTCCGACCTGATGACAGCCTCTTGCACACCCACGTTGGACAATGGCACACTCCGGCTCAATTTCGTCATGGCACACGAACTATCATTGGCAGTCATCGAGATGCCGAAAACCGTTTATAAGTTTACCAACGCCCGGGTTCCCGACTACACCATACCGTCGGAAGCTACGTTCGCCAGCGCAGCCAAGCCACTGCGCATGACCGACGGTACTTACCGCTACTTGCTGCCAGCATCCTTGCCGACTATAGAGGGAAGTTATGACGGTGGCGGTGGGAACAGGGTATTTACCATAACCCCGTCCAATACTGTCTCCGGGAAGTACAAGAGATACAAAATTGATGGCGCAGCGACAACCGTAAAGAACTACACGGTACAGCGTGGCGACTACCTGCTGGCAGACGGCAACTTGCTGCCCAGAGAAACTGCCGTTACCGAAGAGCAGAAGGCAAACATAGCGGCCATCGTCTTTTGGACTCCGGCAGATACAGACCCTGCAGGCCGGAAGACTCCGGCAAACCTTACCGATGACAAGATTATGGCGAAAGACCATCCAAACTGCACACATGGACTTGCTGTGTCTGTAAAGAACGTATCAACGGGGATGGCATGGCAGGAATATGATTGGTTTCATGGATCAGTACAAAAATTTCAGAAAAGCGATGAGTTTAATCCTATCGATAAGACAGATTATGCATCAATCGTTCAATCCGGTGACGAAAGAAATTATATCCGTGGTTATCAGTATACAAAGATGATATTGGCGTACAATTATTACTGCATGAGAATTAAAAAACTCAACTTAATGGTCAAGCCCGTTAATGCCCTTGCAAACTTCTCCGATTCAAATCCGGCTCCAAAGACGAGTACCGGCTGGTTTATCCCGTCGGCGAAGGAACTGTACATGCTATACAGCAAGGATGAGGACAAAATCCATAAAAATTATTTTTCTACAGAAGAAACAAGGAAGATAATCGACAAATACCTGCTTGCCATAGGTGGAGATTTATTGGAGAACCAGGACTACTGGACATCAGTAGAATTTGACGTCGGCAACGCAATTTATATTGGATTCAAAGGTGGTGCTAGAATTAACTCGACAGGGAAGCCCAATAAAACAACTGTCCGCGCTGTATGTGCTTTCTGAGAGGAGTAAAAAAAAAAACAATGCGATGCTTCAAAAAAACATCGCATTGTTTAAATTGACTCATCGCAATGTTTGGTTCAAAGCATCGCAATGTTTCAGTTGAAGCTCAACAAAGCTTTCCTTCCTTCACCAAATAATCGCCGAAGATACGCGCCGCACTTTCTACCATCATAGAACAAGGACGCTTGGCATAATACTGAGGGGTACGGGCTTCGGGAGTGGAAACGATAGGATCTTTCTTGGTAAGTCCCAACAACTCGCCACACTTTATGGTGCCGTGCTCTTGCTTGAAAGCTTCTGCCAACTGCTGTACCAACGCATAGTTGGCGGCTTTACCTTCACGGTCGGCTCCCGATGTAGCGCAACGCTCAAAGCCTGCCAGCATAAACATGCCGCACGCCGCTCCGCAAGTCTCGCGCATACGGCCTATGCCACCTCCAAACGAAGCGGCCACGTGCAACGCCAAGTCGTGAGTCAATCCATATAAATCGGCATACGCCAATACTACAGACTGAGCACAGTTATATCCTTCCTTGAAATAAGCCACCGCCTGGGCTACTCGTTCTTCTTTATTCATCATAATACATTGTTTATAACGTTACCGTCTATATATGCTTTTACATTACTTACTGCCTGATTCATCAGTCGGATGCGTGCCTCGCGGGTAGCCCATGCTATGTGAGGGGTAATGAAGCAATTATCCAATTCCACCAACGGACAAGAGGCAGTAGGAGGTTCGGAAACCAACACGTCGAGTCCGGCTGCCGCCAACTTTCCGCTCTTCAGCGCATCGGCCAATGCCTGCTCGTTCACCAATCCGCCACGACCGGTATTGATAAGTATGGCTCCGTCTTTCATAGAGTTCAAGCTATCAGCGTTTATAATTTCCTTAGTATCCGGAGTAAGCGGACAGTGCAACGTAAGGATATCTGATGCAGCGAACAATTCTGCCATATCCATCTTGACGCATCCTTCAGGAAGCTGAGATGCCGACTTAGACGTATATACCAATACCTTCATGCCGAACGCCAAAGCTACACGCGCCACCGCCTGACCAATGTGTCCGAAGCCAACGATGCCGATAGACTTACCTGCCAACTCTACAAGCGGAGTATCGTAGTAAGAAAAATCGACTTGCGATGACCATCTGCCACGCTGGTTATCGTGCGCATAATGCCCTACTCTCTGAGTGATATTAAGTATGTGAGCGAATACCATCTGAGTTACCGAATCGGTACTGTAAGCAGGGATGTTGGTAACTACCATTCCACGACGGCGAGCCTCATCTGTATCTACTACATTATATCCGGTAGCCAGCACACCAATGTACTTCAGTAAAGGTAATTCGCCTAATTTCTTAGCGTCGAGCACCGTCTTGTTTGTCAGCACTACCTCAGCCTTTGCCGCACGCTCTACTACCTGTTCGGGCAAAGTTCTATCATACACCGTAAGATTGCCAAAGGCTGCGAGAGCCTCCCACGACAAATCACCGGGATTTAAAGTATATCCGTCTAATACAACAATTTCCATACTCGTTATTTTTTGAATTTATTTTTTACTATTATTTCTCAAACCGCTCGCCCCATAACTGCACCATGCGGTCTTTCAGCTTAGCTTCTGCCGGATTATCCTGCGCATGCCATATACGCTGATTCTGCACATCGTCGGGCAAGAACTGCTGCTGCACAAAGTTGCCTTTATAAGCATGGGCGTACTTATAGTCTTTTCCGTAGCCCAACTGCTTCATCAATTTGGTAGGAGCATTGCGCAGATGAAGCGGAACCGGAAGATTTCCCGTCTGCTGAACCAACGACAACGCCGTGCCTATGCCTTCGTAGGCAGAGTTACTCTTAGGGCTTGTGGCCAAGTAAACCGTAGCCTCCGCCAGCGGAATGCGACCTTCGGGCCATCCTATCTTCATTACCGCATCAAAAGCGGCGTTAGCCAACAGCAATGCGTTAGGATTAGCCAAGCCGATATCCTCGGCAGCAGAAATAACCAAACGCCGAGCTATAAAGGCTGGGTCTTCTCCACCCTCTACCATACGTGCCAACCAATAGAGAGCACCGTCGGGGTCACTGCCTCGGATAGACTTTATGAACGCCGAGATAATATCGTAGTGCATCTCGCCACCCTTATCGTACGCCAACGGATTCTGCTGCAATCGTTCCATCACCTTTTCGTCGGTTATCACTATGTCGCCAGTATCGCCTTCGGCTTCTACTACCAGCTCTAATATGTTAAGCAGCTTACGGGCATCTCCTCCAGAATAGCGAAGCATGGCATCGGTCTCTTGCAGCTCGATATGCTTTTCGCGCAAGATAACATCCTTCTCTACCGCATGATGCAGTAACTCTAGCAAGTCTTCCTTCTCAAGCGATTTCAGCACATACAGCTGACATCGCGACAATAACGGACGGATAACCTCGAACGAAGGGTTCTCTGTGGTGGCACCTATCAAAGTAACCGTGCCAGTCTCTACCGCCCCCAGCAACGAGTCTTGCTGCGACTTGCTGAAGCGATGTATTTCATCGATAAATAATATAGGACTTTGCTGCGAAAAGAACCTGTTGCTACGCGCCTTCTCTATGACATCGCGCACATCTTTCACGCCCGAAGTCACGGCACTCAACGTATAGAACGGAGTCTCCAACCTATTGGCTATAATCTGCGCCAAAGTAGTCTTCCCCACCCCCGGAGGTCCCCACAAAATAAAAGAAGAAATTCTACCGGAATCTATCATTCTACGCAATACCGCTCCCTCTCCAACGAGGTGCTTCTGCCCGATGTAATCGTCTAGTGTCTTAGGACGCATTCGTTCGGCTAAAGGTTGTGCCATATAAACAAAAGATATAAATATTATTTCTACAAAATTAGCTATTAAAATCAAAATGGATGCAAACAAAATGGCATAAAAAAAGCCTCTTTTCACAAAGAAGCTTTTTTAAGTTTTCAATAGGTATTAGTTTTTTTTTAAGGTAAAAAGATTGTTTTCAGGATAACGCCACAAAGATGAGGCCTTTTTTTGAACTAAACAAATTAAAAACTATGTCATACAACATATTTTTCCATTTAGTTTTATTTGCTTTTTATTTGTTTTATTCAAAATTTAGACACCATCATGCACTGTGCTTTTTTCTAACTTTTTCAAAGTCGTTAATTTTATTGATTTTTTATTCCGTTATGCACTTAATTCTCGTCTAAAGCTTCGCATTCTGAAAGCCACATAGCAGAAGACGCATCACTTGGCATACGCCAGTCGCCTCTAGGACTAAGCGATACAGAACCTACTTTCGGTCCATCTGGTAGACAAGAGCGTTTGAATTGTTGTGCAAAAAAACGTCGATAAAATGTAGTGAGCCACTTTTTAATTGTCGGTTTATCGTACGATGCGCCGAAAGCCAAAGTAGCCAGATAGTATATCTTGGCCGGACGGAATCCGAAGCGAAGAATGTTATACAAAAAGAAATCGTGCAACTCGTATGGTCCTACCAAATCTTCTGTCTTCTGCTTGATGTTTCCGTTCTCATCGGCCGGTATCAGCTCGGGACTTATCGGGGTGTCTACAATGTCAAGCAAAGTCGCTTTAGAATCCGTGTCTACTCCCGTCTGCGCTACCCATGTAACGAGGTAACGAACCAAGGTTTTAGGCACGCTGGCATTAACGCCATACATCGACATATGGTCGCCGTTATACGTAGCCCATCCCAAAGCCAATTCAGACAAGTCGCCGGTACCAATTACCAACCCTCCTACCTTATTGGCATAGTCCATCAATATCTGAGTACGTTCACGTGCCTGACCGTTTTCGTAAGTCACATTATGTACAGACATATCGTGGTCTATATCTTTAAAGTGCTGAATACACGATTCGCGGATGCTGATTTCGCGAGTGGTAACACGCAGTGAGCGCATCAAAGAGAGTGCGTTATTATAAGTACGGTCGGTAGTTCCGAATCCTGGCATCGTAATGCCAACAATTCCGTCGCGCGACAGTCCAAGTTTATCAAATGTCTTTACACACACCAAAAGAGCTAACGTAGAGTCGAGACCTCCTGATATGCCCACTACTACAGTTTTGCAGCCAGTATGCACCAAACGCTTGGCGAGTCCGGCCACCTGAATAGAAAATATTTCTTCACAACGTTCGTCAAGTAACGTATCACCAGAAGGAACAAAAGGATGCGCATCGATAGCACGCGTAAGCTCAATATCCTTAGGCTGAACCATTTCGGTAGATACCGTAGTAAACTGAAGCGATTTGTTATCGCGAAGGCAAGAAGCGAAAGTAGTGTTATGCTGACGCTCGCCACGCAGACGTTCTATATCAAGCTCGCCCATCACCAACTGACGGGTGAAAGAGAATCGGCTTGAAGAGGCAAGCAATGAACCGTTTTCGTAAATCAAGGCGTTTCCGGCAAAGACTACATCGGTAGACGATTCTCCGAATCCGCAAGAAGCGAATACATAACCACACAAGCAACGAGCCGACTGCTGCGCCAACAAAGAACGAAGATACTGATGCTTGCCAATATTCTCCGTATCGGCAGAAAGGTTAAAGATTACATCGGCACCAGCCAAAGCAAGCGTGCTGCTAGGAGGAACCGGAGCCCATACGTCTTCGCACAGCTCAATACCGAAGCAGAAATCGGATGCATCGAAAAGTAGATTGGCACCCATCGGAACAGACTGTCCGCAGAGACGAATCTTGCGTTCGCCATCTAACGTAGTAGCCGGAGCAAACCAACGCTTCTCATAAAACTCGCTATAGTTTGGCAAGTAAGTCTTAGGCACTACGCCAAGAATCTTACCCTTCTGAATAACTACTGCCGTGTTATACAATATGCCGCCTACCAAAACCGGCATACCCAATATAGAAATAATATCCAACTGACGGGTATTGTTCATCAGCTGCATAAGAGCTATCTCAGCCTGCTCAAGAAGCAACGCCTGTCCGAACAAGTCGCCGCAAGAATATCCCGTAATGTTCAACTCCGGGAAAACAATAGCCTGCACATTATTCTCGTCAGCCTCAAAAATCATCTCTTCGGCCTGAGACGCATTATATCGACAATCTGCCACCTTAACCTGAGGAACGGCAGCCGCCACTCTTACGAATCCGTATTTCATATTCTTACTCCTTATTATATATACACTATAAAGAACGATGGTGCAAATATAATACAATAATGCGAATTGACTAATAAACGCCTATCTAAGTAATGTACCATCGGCATCATGAAACTAAAATTTCACACCTTTTCATAATCTTATAAATTTATAATAAAAACAATAAAAAAATTGCTTTAATCTTTTTGTATTTCGAGAAAGCTTTATATCTTTGCCAGTGAAATAAAGTTGTAACAATTACAATTAAATAATAATATGAATGTTTACGAATACCTGCTAAGCTATAATGTAAAGCCTTCGGTACAACGTATCGCTATCATGGATTATTTATTGAAACATAAAACACATCCAAGTATCGATGAAATTTACCTGGCTTTATCTAAGAGCATACCAACTCTCTCTAAAACGACAGTTTACAACACCCTGAAACTGCTCACAGAGAACGGCGCAGCGCAAATGCTGACCATTGATGAACGCAACGCGTGTTTCGACGGAGACATAACGCCACACGCGCACTTTCAGTGCAAGGCTTGCGGTAAAATATTCGATGTCTTCGATATGCCGGAGAATCCATCGGCCGAATCGCTAAAATCGGAAGGTTTCTACATAGACGAAACACAGGTTTACTACAAAGGACTTTGCCCTTCATGCGCAAAGAAGAAACAGAAAAACGAAAAAGAACAATAATTAGGATATCAAAATAGATACCCAACATAAAACTATATAACTAACAACTTAAAAAATTTGACTTATGAAAAAATTTATTTGTACTGTATGTGGTTACATTCATGAAGGTGAAACAGCTCCAGAAAAGTGTCCATTGTGTAACGCCCCAGCTTCTAAATTCAAAGAAATGGAAGAAACAGAAGGTGGACTTCAGTTTGCTGACGAACACGTTATCGGCGTAGCTAAAGGTTGCGACGAAGAAATGATTAAGGACTTGAACAACCATTTCATGGGCGAATGCACAGAAGTAGGTATGTACTTGGCTATGAGCCGTCAGGCAGATCGTGAAGGTTATCCTGAAATAGCTGAAGCTTTCAAACGTTATGCTTGGGAAGAAGCAGAACACGCTTCTAAATTCGCTGAATTGCTGGGCGACTGCGTATGGGATACTAAGACTAACTTGGAAAAACGTATGAACGCTGAAAGCGGAGCATGCGCTGACAAGAAACGTATCGCTACTCGCGCTAAACAGTTGAACTTGGACGCTATCCACGATACTGTTCACGAAATGGCTAAAGACGAAGCTCGTCACGGTAAAGGTTTCGAAGGTTTGTACAAGAGATACTTCGGTAAATAATCAAGCCGCATAGAACAAAGCGATAATATCAGACAAAAATAATAAGAGCCGCTCTCTGAATCAGCAATGATTTGAGAGCGGCTCTTTTATTTCTATTATTGCACATATACCATCCCGTATACATACAAAAAAAAGATTGCCTCACACATATATGAATGCGAGAGGCAATCTCTGTATAAGTTTTTAGAATATTAATTCTGTGCGTTACCTTCAGCTGGTGCTTCAACTGGTGCAGCAGGCGCTTCATTTGATGCAGCAGGTGCAGCGGTAGCATCGCTCTGAGGAGCAGCAGCTCCGGCAGGCATATTATAAGGATTGGTTGCCTGTTCTTTCTTAGCTTGTTCCATGATAACTGAAGTACCATGAGTAGCGCTAGGCAATACATAAGCAGCAGCAATGCTGATAACTACCATGAATACGGCAAGTCCCCAAGTTAATTTTTCAATGAAATCTGTTGTTTTACGAACTCCCATAATCTGATTGGAAGCAGCGAAACTAGAAGAAAGGCCTCCTCCTTTAGAGTTCTGCACTAATACAACAAAGCACATCAGCACAGCAGCCAAGACTATAAGTCCAACTAATAATGAATACATGTTCCTGTTATTTTGATTTTTCGTTAATAATCAGTTTTTCCAAAAATCTTATTTGGTCTGCAAAGTAAATGTTTTTTTTGGGATATTTCAAATTTAATTTCTTAATAATTTCAAGAGCCTTTTCATACCGGTGCTGACGGACATATATTTTTGCCAGTGTCTCGGTGAAGTAGCTTTCGTTCTCATCGGTTTCTACCGCCTTTTCGGGCTGTTCCGTAGAGGTTTCATCGTCTTTCACGACTTCTTCTTCTGCCTGAGTTTCTTCAGCTGTTTCCTCTTCTTCCGAGTTTTCTTTATCCAGAGTTTCTTCCACTGGTACTTCTTCCTTGGGTTTCGGTTCTACCGATTCGCCTCCCGACTGCTCTATGAAAGAGTCTATCAAGTCTTGACCTTTCAGAGGTGCTACTTCCTGCTCTTCGGGCGTTGGTTCACTGCTCAATACCGACATGTAGTCTACGCTCACTTCTACCGGAATCTTTAATGAAGGCTCCGGTTCTGAATCCTCGCCCGACAAGTCGGACAGGAACCTATCAATCAAATCGAGCGTTCTGTCGGCAGTACCCTTATCCGCTGAAGCCTCGGCAGGTGCTTCATGACGCTTCAAGATGAAACGCTCGCCTTCTATATAATAGAACAACACACTGAGGTCGGCCACATAAAGGGCACTTTTTCTAAGCTCATCGGCAAACGAAGCGTCTTGCAGTAAGAAGAGGTTCTTAAGATACAGCAACCGTGCCGTCTGAAAATAAGGATAGCGGGCCAACAGTTCACGCAATTCGAACAAGCTCTCCTTGTCGAGCATGGCCGGATGCGAAATCCACTCCTGTATTCGTTGTTGCGTAACCATCCTTATATTACCAATTTGCTACAGTTGCATTGAATATCTGGTCTACAATCTCATCGATCATCTGCTTAACAAGCGACTCTTGTACCGACGACAATTGCTGACTGGCGTTATACTCGCGACTAGATGAGAACTGCTTTTCGAAATCTTCAGAATGATTAGAGTTGTTTACGAAACGCACATTCACCGTCATTCTCAGTTCGGCCATAGTAGAATAACCGTCAGAGCCTACACCTTTATTATACGCATCGTAATTGGTGATTTCACCCGACAACTCCAAGTCGCCACCCTGACGAACCTGCTTCAATCGAGTCTGACGCATATAACTATCCTGCAAAGCCGTGTTAAACATCGACTCCATCGGTCCCCATACGAAAGCCGCAGAGCGGTTTGGGAAAGTTTCGAAAGAAATGGTTTTCACCTTATCGTAATTGATAGAAGCACCGTTGAATTTATACGATACAGAACATGCCACCAGCACACAAGCCAGCGTGCAGCACAACGATACAATCTTAAAAGTCTTATTTATTCTTATCAAGTCCATATTCTTTAATCTTTCTATAGAGTGTTCGCTCTGATATTTTCAAGTCATTGGCAGCATCTCTGCGCTTACCGTGATGACGCTCTAACGCCTTACGTATCATTTCCTTCTCCACTTCATCGAGCGAGAGATTTTCTTCTACATACTCTTCGGCATCTTGCGTCTCTACCGGAGTTACGTTTACCGGAGAAGCTATATGAGGGGCAGCGGTTACGTGAGGAGCAGCTGAAACATGAGTGGCAGCCGGCACCTGTGGCGTTATACTCTGCATCGGTTCCGCCATATCGCCCGATACATCTAATGCTGGCGAGTAGTACGACACCGTATTTCCCTGATTGGCAAGAGGCACGTTTCCACGCTCTGCCATAAGGTTATGAACCAACTTCTTCAGTTCAGTTACATCACGACGCATGTCAAACAATACCTGATAGAGTATTTCGCGCTCGCTTTCGAACGCTTTTCCAGCCATTGGTTTCACTCCGAACAATGCAGGCAACTTAGATTCTGTCTGCTCGGGCAGATAGCTACGCAAAACATCTGCCGACACTTCTCGGGTTGTTTCTATGATGGAGATTTGTTCGGTAATATTCTTCAGCTGACGGATATTACCTGGCCATGAGTAAGCCACAAGCATCCGTCGTCCGTCATCCGTAAGCTGAATAGCCGGCATGCGATATTTCTCGGAGATATCTGCCGCAAACTTACGGAACAGCAATGGGATATCGTTAGGACGATTGCGCAACGCAGGCACTTTAATGGGCACCGTGTTAAGACGATAATACAAGTCCTCACGGAATCTACCTTCCGCTATCGCGTCTTTAAAGTTCACATTAGTGGCCGCCACTATTCGCACATCTGTTTTCTGTACTTTAGACGAACCTACCTTTATATATTCTCCGCTTTCAAGCACACGCAGCAAGCGTGCCTGAGTAGATAGCGGCAACTCTCCTACTTCGTCAAGAAAGATTGTTCCTCCATTAGCTTCGGCAAAATAACCGTTTCTGTCGTTGATAGCACCGGTAAACGCGCCCTTCTCATGTCCGAACAACTCAGAATCGATGGTTCCTTCCGGTATAGCACCACAGTTTACGGCTATATAAGGTCCGTGCTTACGACGGCTAAACTGATGAATAATCTGCGGAAAGCTTTCCTTACCTACTCCACTTTCTCCAGTCACAAGTACCGACAAGTCTGTAGGAGCAACCTGAGTGGCTATATCTATCGCCCGGTTCAAGTCCTCCGAATTGCCGATAATCCCAAATCTGAGTTTTACTGTCTGAATGTCTGTCTTCGCCATAATCTTTAAAGCTCTTTCACAACTGACAAAATTACAAAAATTCTACGAACACACGCATTTTTGGCAGATTTTCTTAGAAAAGCAATGCGCCGCACAAAGTCTTTATTCAACCTCATGCGGCGCACTGTAAACTATTGCGATTTTATTCAGTCTCTTCCACACAGTATTAGAATACTGTACGAATCATAAAACGTATACCCCACTTATTGGCGGTAGGCAATTCGTTATAATTTAAACGGCGAACGTATTCTACGTGAAGCAACTTAAATATGTTATGTACTCCGGCAGTTACTTCCACATAGGGTTTCTTCTTATCCATTACGTGGCTAGAGTAATTATAGTTACCGTCTACATCGTAATGTCCGGGGAACATCATCAAAACATCATCGTTCTTATTCTGCTCAAGGAACGGATTGTTCTTGTCGGTAAGTGTACCCCACAAGCATTTCACTCCGATAAACTCACGCCATTTCAATTTCTTAAGAAGCGGAATACGGTTGAACAACTTACCCTGAAGATTCCATGATACTTCGAGCGATGCGTATCGGTCGTTCAGGAACTCCATGTTGTTAATCAAGTTGAAAGTCTCGTCTTCCAAGATGTACGATAAGTTGGCAGCAGGCATAATCAGCAACGGGAACGGAACTTTATTCCACTGTATACCACCGCACAAACGGGTATCAATATTACCCCAAGAAGCCAACCAAAAACGCTTATACATAGTCAAATCTGTCATGTTATAAGTATAATCGCCTCCTAACACTCCCTTCAAGCCTATCGTATGCTGCAACGTAAATACAGGAGCATCGAGATTGATAGGCAAACGGCGCTGCTTGGTGTTTACAAATGTCTCTCCCGGAGCGTAACGGAATGCCAACGAAGCTTCGGCAACTGTTATATCGTGCGTATTAAACGGAGTAGACACCCATTGCTGTCCGCCCATCTCGCCACTGGCTATGGCAGACTGCAAACGGCTCTCGCCATCCATCGTACGATAGAACAACTTTCCGCATGGTTCGTAATTAGCATAGCGCACCATAGCTGTTGTCTTGAAACCGAACTCACGCTCGCGTTCATATTTTATGCTCGCCTTGCGCTCATAGTTATACTGGTCTACCTTACAAACCTTGAGTGCCGTAAACACATTATCCTTATCGGTATGGATGAACTTATCCGACGGCAACATGTTATCGTACTGATAAGTAAATGTCATAGAGTGCTTAGGGAACTCACGCGGCAAGTACTCTTTCTTATCGAACGAGTATTCTACCTCGCCCATATACTTAGAGCGTCTATCCTTGAATCCGTATGCGTAATATCCTTTCAAGAACAAATTAGGATGTAGATTGGCGGTAGTCTGCGCAGAAGCACGTAAGCGCACACCGTCTACATAGTTAGACGACACCATCGTATTGATAGGACCTATATCTACCTTACTATCGGGTGTACTGGTCTCTACAAAGTTCTCAATCAACGCCTTCAGCCCGAAGAGTACATACTTAAAGCCTTTAATCTTGGTAAGCTCGTCTACGAAACTTCCCATGCGGCTTTCAGATTTCGTAAGATCTTCCTGCCTATACTGCGACCAATAGTTATCATCACGCATCATGGCGTTTACGTCTTTTATCTCGGAACCCTTCTTCTTGAATATCTTTTCCGGAATAGGTTCGAAGCCAAAATCAAAATAACGTGTGGTTCGCCGCACCTGATACGACCCAAGAATCTTCTTGAAGTAAGCCAGCTCGCACAGCATATCGTCTTCTATCAACGCCCATCCGCCGTTGGGTAATTCTCCGAAGCGTTGGTCGATAATCATATTCTCCACAAAGTTGATATCTGTCTTCTTAGGCAGATTCAGCTTACACTCTTTAACTCTGTAAGTAGAGTCGGCTAATATATATAGGTGTCCCGTAAAACCAAAGTCCTGCGAGTTGTTGGGCACAAACGACAGATGGAAACACTTATCCTTCTGCACGTACACCGTATCCATGATGTAGAATTTATAGAAACCGATACCGGCATTCGACACGGGGCTATCAAACGGATACTGCAAAAAGCGGAAACGGTCTTGGTAAATATCAATATCCTGGAAGATATCCTTCAATACCGTAGTCAACATATCTCCGGTGTTAAACAGCTCGTTAACGCCAGATGAATTCAATCCCTGAATAATAGTCTTTTCAGAATGCGGGTCCTTGCGATACACCTTTTCAGAAACGGTCTCGTCTACCGATACCGGAAGAATCTGCTTTCCCGTAACGTCGCACGTCTCCACCTGATCGCGGAAGAAAGGATACTTCTTGAATATCCACGATTCCTTCAGCGAATCTGGAGTAATATTATTTGCTGCCAGCGTAATTTTCTGATACTTGTTATAGTGATAATAATCATTCAGATCGAGGTCGGTACGTTTTTTCGATGCCACCACCTTACGCATCAGCTCTACCGCCGGATTATTCTTACGAGAGTATTTCTCTTTCTTTGGCTTAACGATAACCTCCTGCAGCATCTGGTCGGACGCCTTCATGCTTACGTTCAATTCGCGGGTCTTGGCCGACACCGTTAGCACCTGAGTATCATAACCTACCATAGAGAAAGTCAGTCGGGTCCATCCCGGAGTATATTTAACGGCATACTTACCGTCGATATCAGTAATGGTACCTACACCCTTACCATCGTAATACACGTTAAGATAAGGAATAGGCTCGCCCGTATCAGCATCAATTACCACACCATGGATTTGAGCCGACACATGTCCTGTCACCAAAAACAATACTAATAAAAAGAATAGATATAAACGTTTGGTCATAAAACAGTCTTAATTAATACGCTTATCAATATTGAAAACGGAGCGAAATTACTGCTGAAAATTGTTTTTGGCAAATGATAACATCCAAAAAGCGACAAATAGACCTACTTTTATGTAGTATTAACCATTATTAATCATCGGCTTAAAAAAAGTGTTTTCAAATAAAAAGTGTACTTTTGCACACTGTTTAATGTTTATAATGATTTTTAATGAAAACAACAGATACTTCCAATATTCCATTTTTCCATAATTTCATCGCTACCGGATTCGGTTCAGGCTATAGTCCTGTAGCTCCGGGAACCGCCGGCGCATTAGTGGCGACACTTATTTGGTGGGGATATTCTGCCGCTCTAAACGATTACATATCAATTATTTCCATCACTGCTATTTTGGTTATCGTATTTACCGTACTTGGTGTATGGTCATCTGGCGTATCCGAAAAATATTGGGGCGAAGACCCATCGCGCGTAGTGGTGGATGAGATGGTAGGAACGTGGATAGCATTGTTGGCAGTACCCGAAAACGGTCATTGGGGATACATGATTGCCGCATTCGCACTGTTCCGTTTCTTCGATATACTGAAGCCGCTGGGTATCCGCAAGATGGAAAAACTGCCTGGAGGCTACGGCATTATGGCCGACGATATCTTGTCGGGCATATACGGAATGATTGTTATTTTCATTTTCAGACTATTAGTCTAAGATATACATAACGGTGAATAAGTTACTGACTTCCATAACTCAAGGTAAAGGATTATTTATGTTTCTGCGTGCACAGTTGTCGGCGCAGATAGCCACCCTTGTGGACTTCGCAGTCAGTATCGTTCTAAATGAATGGTTCAACGTTTATTATGTATATGCCACCCTATGCGGCTCCATCTCTGGCGGAGTGACTAACTGCGTCATTAATTATAAGTGGACTTTCCACACTACCGACTGCAGCCCGTACTTCGTAATATTCAAATATATATTGGTATGGCTGGGCAGCATCGGCATAAATCTATGGGGAACATTCTTGCTTACGGAGCTGCTGAAAGGCCAACCCGACATGCCGCTTCTTAGCGAATCGTACGCTTTCATCATTGCCAAAGTGGTAGTGGCGGTAATGGTAGCCGTATTATGGAACTACAACCTGCATCGCGTATTCGTATTCCGCGACATGCACATCAACCAGAAAATAAAGAAAAGATTAATTAATATAAAGAAACAACATGGGAATAAAGAAACAAGCCAAGAAGATGCGTGA
>UMKZ01030541.1_pt1 | contig 16117 bp, 12 predicted proteins | sample 1966441 | NCBI WGS metagenome assembly UMKZ01 (sample SAMEA4836189, study PRJEB28245) | human gut metagenome | biome: gut microbiome; material: fecal sample | place: Denmark | collected 2008
CCGCCGCGACGGCGACGGTACCGTCCGGCGCGCCGTCGAGCGCGATGCGCTTTAAGTAGGCGTTTGTCGAGTCGATGGAATCAAAGCAGTCGATGCGCTTGCCGACGGTTTCGACAGGTCCCAAGTAGCTGCGCACGGTCTGCTCGGTCAGCGTGTCGGGCAGCGACTTGAGGCAGTAGCCGCGTCCCGTGACGGCATCGATCTCGTACCCCTGCGCGCGCAGGGCGGAAATGCTCTTCCAGATGGCCGCGCGCGTGATGCCGAGCTCGGCGCTGACGGCCTCGCCGGAGACGAAGTGCCCTTTTTCGCGCAGCAGCAGCGCCAAAACAGTCTCTTTTCCCATAGCGTCCTCCGTTACAAAATGTAACCGAAATTGTTACCCTTTTGAGGTTGACAGTCGGCGGCTTATCGCTTACGATTGACATAAAATATCAAACGCTGCGTTTTTCGCAGCCGCCGTCTTAGGATTGTAGCACGCTTGCCGCCGCATGTAAACCAAAATCTCATGTTTTGGCTTACCCGGCGGTTTCTTGACGAATTCCTGATTTTTCCATTGCCACGCTCCGCCCCGGCGTGTACAATAAGACGCTGACAAATTATGACAGGAGTTTCCCCGTGAGCTTTTCCGACCTTACGTTTCTTTTTTATTTTCTGCCGCTGTTTTTCGCGGTCTATTACATTCTGCCCTTTCGCTTCAAAAATGCTGCGCTCGTGCTGGGCAGCTTTGCCTTCTACTTCATCGGCGCGGGTGCGCGCGACACACTGCTGCTGTCCGGCGTGCTGCTTCTGCACTACGCCCTCGCCCGCGCAATGGCGGGGAAAGAAGTCCGCACGCGAAAAGCACTGCTGATCATCGCGCTGGCGGCGGACCTCTTTTGCCTCGTGTATTTCAAGTACGCCGCATTTATTCTGGAAAATCTGGGCAAACTGACGGGGACGGCGTTCTCCCTTGTCGAGCTTGCGCTGCCGCTCGGCGTCAGCTTCTACCTTTTCCAGAGCGCGGGGTACCTCATCGACGTCTATCGCGGCGAGGAGGCGGAGAAAAACCTCATCGACTACGCCGCTTTCACCATCGCGTTCCCCCAGCTCACGATGGGGCCGATCTTACGCTACCGCGAATGGCGCGGCGCACTGAAGGAACGCACGATCACGCGCGAGGACGTATTCTCCGGCTTTGAGCTCTTTGTTGTCGGCCTGTGCTTCAAGGTGCTGCTCGCCGACCAGCTCGCGCCGCTGTGGGCATCGATTGAGCGCATCGGGTACGAATATTTGTCGACGCCGCTCGCATGGCTCGGCGCGGTGAGCTACAGCTTGCAGCTCTATTTCGACTTTTCCGGCTATTCGCTCATGGCGATGGGCCTCGGGCAGATGCTCGCGCTGCCTATGCCGCGCAACTTCGACCTGCCCTACACCGCGCGCTCGGTAAGCGAGTTCTACCGCCGCTGGCACATCACGCTCGGCACATGGTTTCGCGACTATGTCTACATCCCGCTCGGCGGCAGCCGCCGCGGAAAGGCGCGCACGGCGCTCGCGCTGACGGTCGTGTGGGTCTTCACCGGTCTCTGGCACGGGGCGAGCTGGAATTTTGTCCTCTGGGGCGTGATGCTGCTTGGATTCATCCTGCTCGAAAAGTTCTGTATCGGCGATTTTCTAAAGGAGCATAAAGTGCTCTCGCACGTCTATCTCCTCTTCGTCATCCCGCAGACGTGGGTCATCTTCCGCATCACGCGCTTAAAGGACGTCGGCGCGTATTTCTCCCGCCTGTTCCCGCTGTTCGGCGCGCGCAGCGCCATTTCCGCGCAGGATGCGCTCAAGCTGCTCTCGTCCTACTGGTGGCTGCTGCTTCTCGCCGTCTTCTTCTGCCTGCCGCAGCCGCGCCGCTTTTATGAAAAGCACCGCGGCAGCCTGCTCGTCCAGCTCCCGCTGTTTCTGCTCTTCTGGGTGTGCGTGTACTTCATCGCCACCTCGTCGGGCAACGCCTTCCTCTATTCCCGTTTCTAAGGAGACCTTTCATGTCCTCTCGTCCCTTTTTCCTGCTGCCGCTGTGCTTTGTCAGCGCGCTGGCGCTCAACGCCTACGCCGCGCTCGACCCCACCGGCGTATATCAGGACTATCTTGAAAAACTGGATGCCGCGACGCCGCCCGTCGCGGCAATGGCCACAGCGGCCGCAGACGGGGTCTACCCGTGGAGCGAGCCCAAAGCGCCCGAACCTCCTCCCGTCCCAGACCCCGCTCCGCTTCCGGACCCGGAACCGGAGCCCGAACCGGAAGCGCCCGACTCCCCCTTCACCACGGTGGACGCGAGCTACTTTGACGACGCGCTGTTCATCGGCGACTCGCACACCGACGGCTTCAAGGACTATGCGGGCCTCAATAACGCCGACTACCTTTGCCACAACGGTCTGACGGTCTGGTCGGCGGTCGAAAAGGCGGAGTTCCCCGGCAAGCAGACGCTTGCACAGGCGCTCTCCGGCAAGCACTACGGCAAAATTTACCTGATGCTCGGCATCAACGAGCTCGGCACCGGCACGGCGGAGAGCTGGGCCGCACAGTACAAAGTCCTGCTCGACGAAGTGCGCGAGCTCCAGCCTGACGCCATCATCTTTTTGCAGGCCATTTTCCACACGACGCGGGAAAAGTCCGACGCGACGTTCTTTAAGAATTCGACCATCGACGCACGCAACGCCGAGCTCCAAAAGCTCGCCGACAACGAAACGGTCTTCTATATCGACTGCAATCCCGTCTTCGACGACTCTACCGGCGCGCTGACGCCGGAATACTCCGGCGACGGCGTCCACGTCAAGGCCGCGTACTACCCGATGTGGAGAGACTACCTCTTCCAGTTTGGCGTCGTAAGATAGCTTCAAGAAAGCGGTGAAGCCGCTTTCTTGAGAAAGTTTCGCTGCGCTCTGCGCGGCGCAAATTTTACGAGACTTGATACGTTAAAAAAGGAACCGCTCTTCGAGCGGTTCCTTTTTTGCGTTGCTTCGTTTTATTCGTGCTTGACCTTGTAGCCGCGGTTCAATCTCATTTCGAGCGCGTCGAGCTCTTCGTAGAGCTCAGGCGGCACCTTGCCGATCTTCTCGTAATACTCACGCGCGTCCTCGCACTCCTGGAGCCAGAGGTCGCGGTCAACCGAGAGCAGGCGGCGCATGTCGTACATCGACATTTCAAGGCCCTCCATGTCGATATCGTGGGTGTTTGGCTCGTAGCCGAGCGCGGTCTCCGCCGCGCCGATCTCATCGTCGGCGCGCGAGATGATCCATTGTAAAACACGCATATTGTCGCCAAAGCCGGGCCAGGCGAAGTTGCCGTCCTCGTCGGTGCGGAACCAGTTGACGTTGAAGATCTTCGGCGGCTTGGGGATCTTCTTGCCCATGTCGAGCCAGTGCTGCCAGTAGTCGCCCATGTGGTAGCCGCAGAACGGCAGCATCGCCATCGGGTCGCGGCGCACGACGCCGACGCGGCCCGTCGCCGCGGCGGTGGTCTCCGACGCCATGATCGAGCCGATGAACACGCCGTGCTGCCAGTTGAAGGACTGATAAACGAGCGGCGCGGTCTTCGCGCGGCGGCCGCCAAAGACGATGGCGCTGATGGGCACGCCCTCGGGATTGTCGAACTCGGGGCTCAGGCACGGGCAGTTGCGCGCGGGCGCGGTGAAGCGGCTGTTGGGGTGCGCGGCCTTTTCGGGGCTCTGCGGCGTCCAGGGACGGCCGCGCCAGTCGATGGCGCGCGCGGGCGGCGTCTTGTTGAGGCCCTCCCACCAGACGGTGTTGTCGCTGAGGTCAAGCGCGACGTTCGTGAAGATCGTGTCCTTATGCGTAGAGATGAGCGCGTTGGGGTTCGACTTCATGGATGTGCCGGGCGCGACGCCGAAAAAGCCGTTTTCGGGGTTCACGGCCCAGAGTCTGCCGTCCTTGCCGACGCGCAGCCACGCAATATCGTCGCCCACGCACCAGACGCGCCAGCCCCAGCGCTGCAGGCCCTCGGGCGGGATGAGCATGGCGAGGTTCGTCTTGCCGCAGGCGGAAGGGAAGGCGGCGGAGATGTACTTGATCTCGCCGCGCGGGTTCTGGATGCCGAGGATCAGCATGTGCTCGGCCATCCAGCCCTCCTGACGGCCAAGGTTCGAGGCGATGCGCAGCGCGAAGCACTTCTTGCCCTGAAGCACGTTTCCGCCATAGTTCGAGTTCATCGAGATGATCGTATTGTCCTGCGGGAAGTGGACGATGTACTTGTTGTCCTTGTCGAGGTTGCACTGGCAGTGCAGGCCCTTGATAAAGCCCTCATCGTCGCCGAGCGCGTCGCACACGGCCTTGCCGATGCGGGTCATGATGTGCATGTTGAGTACGACGTAAATGGAGTCGGTCAGTTCAAAGCCGTATTTGGCGAACGGAGAGCCGATGATGGACATGGAGTACGGGATGATGTACATGGTGCGGCCCTTATAGGCGCCGTCGGCCAGAGCGTACATCCTTTCGTACATTTCCTTGGGCTCTACCCAGTGGTTCGTGGGGCCTGCGTCCTCTTCCTTTTCACAGCAGATGAACGTGCGGTCCTCCACGCGCGCCACGTCGTCGGGGTCGGTGCGGTGCAGGTAGCATCCCGGGAGCTTGTCCGGGTTGAGCTTGATGAGGATGCCCTCCTTGACGGCCTGCTCGCGCAGCGCGCCGAGCTGTTCCTCTTCCCCCGTGATCCAGACAATCTTGTCCGGCTTGGTGATGGCGGTCATTTCGTCGATCCACGACAAAACAGCCTTGTTGTTCGTCAAATTCGTCATTTGTTCTTTCCCTCGTAGCATGTTCACGGTGTAATGAAAAAGAAAAATTTTGCACCGCGTCTTGTGTGGTGTGCTGTGCCGCCTTGGGGCGGCAGGGAGCTAACCGATGCACAGGAAAAATGGCTGCTATTGAGTTTGACTCCTTTCTGCCGAAAATTGTAGCAGAATGTCTTATCAATAGCAACCATATGGTTTATCAATTTTTTGAATAGATGCTTCTGTGCTGTCACAGTAATGCGGCGATCTCGGCGGACAGCGCGGCAAATTCACTGAGGCCCAGCCGCTCGCCGCGGATATTGGCCTCTAAGCCGCAGGACGTGACCGCCTGCGTGACCTGCTCTTTTGTGAGCTGGCTGCCGAACGCCGTCATCAGGCTGTTGACGAGCGTCTTGCGCCGCAGGGCAAACGCGGCGTACACCACGCGGAAGAAGAACTTCTCGTCCTCGACCTCGACCGGCGGCTCCCTGCGCACGACGGCGCGCAGCACGGCGGACGTGACCTTCGGCTGCGGCTCGAAGCACTCGCGCGGCACAGCGAAAAGGTATTCCGGCTCCGTGTAGTATTGCATGAAGACGGAGAACGCGCCGTAGGCGCTCGTGCCCGGCGCGGCGCAGAGGCGCTCGGCGACCTCCTTCTGCACGAGCACCGTGATGCTCTCGAAGCACTTCGACTCGATGAGCGCGGTGATGGCGGGCGTCGTGATGTTATAGGGCAGGTTCGCGCACACGATGGGCGTGAGGCCCGCGAATTCCTCTTTCACCAGCGCGGAGATGTCGGTCTTCAGAATGTCGGCGGACACGACCTCGAAATTGTCGAAGCGGGCCATGGTCTCTTCCAGGATTGGCAGCAGCGTCTTGTCGAGCTCCACGGCCACCACCTTGCCCGCGCGCTCGCAAAGCTCGTGGCTCAATGCTCCGATGCCGGGGCCGATCTCGAGCACGCCGTTCTGCTCGTTTGCGCGCGAGCTCTCGGCGATCTCATAGGGGATGGCGGGGTCGATCAAAAAATTCTGCCCCATGGACTTGGAAAAATGAAAACCGTGGCGCTTTAAGAGCGCCTCGATGGCAGCCTTGTCATTGCGTTCCATAGCGTGGTTCCTTTCTGCGCGCTGGGCGTAAAAAATTGTAAATTGATTCTACCATATTTTGCGCAAAAGAGTAGTAAAAATTTTTCCCGTGTGATAAAATGCAGAAATCTCAGGAAAAGAGGGATGTTCTCATGGAGCTCACACCGCAGATCTTGATCGTCGTTCTGCCGCTCATCTTTCTTGGCGGCTTTGTCGATTCCGTCGCCGGCGGCGGCGGACTCATCACGCTTCCCGCCTATCTGATGGCCGGTATCCCCGCGCATCTTGCGATGGGGACGAACAAGGTCGTAAACGGTACCGGCACGGCGCTCGCCTCGTTCAAATACTTTCGCGGCGGCAAGGTCCTGCTCCGCCCCGCCATCATCTCGGGGATCGGCGCGCTGCTCGGCGCGGCCATCGGCACAAAGATCGCTCTGCTCATCAACGAGGACATTCTGAAGATCATGATGCTCGTCGCGCTGCCCTGCGCGGCGATCCTGCTGATGCTCAAAAAGGATTTCGGCAAAGAGAGCGACGCACCCGCGCGCGAGTACACGCCGCAGCGGGAGATGACGCGCGCCGCGCTCATCGGTTTGGGACTCGGCTGCTACGACGGGCTCATCGGCCCGGGCACGGGCACGTTTATGATCATGGCGTTCACAATGGCGCTCTCGATGGACCTTCTCACGGCGTCGGGCTGCGCAAAGATCGCAAACCTCTGCTCCAATGTCGCCTCGGCGGTGCTGTTCATCTTCAGCGGCAAGGTCTGGTGGCTGCTGGCGCTCCCCGCGGCGGCCTGCAATATGCTGGGCGCCTACTGCGGCGCGCGCTACGCCATGAAGGGCGGCAGCAAGCGCGTGCGCGGCATGATCTTCGTCGTTCTCGGGCTTCTCTTCATCAAGATGGGCTACGAGCTGCTGTTTTGAAAAGACGAATTCTATATAAAAAAGCGGACAGTCAAGGCTGTCCGCTTTTTTCAGTTCTTCAGGCTGTGCAGCGGCGCGGGAATTCTGCCGCCGCGCGCAATGAACTCCGCGCTCGAATAAGGGTGGATCGCCTGCACCGGTGCCGAGCCGAGAAGTCCGCCGAACTCCACCGTGTCGCCCACCTTGCAGCCGGGCGCGGGAATGACGCGCACCGCAGTCGTCTTCGTGTTGATCATGCCGATGGCCGCCTCATCGGCGATGATGGCAGCAATGGTCTCTGCGCTCGTGTCGCCCGGAAGCGCGATCATATCAAGCCCCACGGAGCACACGCAGGTCATCGCCTCCAGCTTGTCGAGCGTCAGCGCGCCGGACGACGCCGCGGCGATCATGCCCTCGTCCTCGCTGACGGGGATAAATGCGCCGGATAAGCCGCCCACCGAGGAGGACGCCATCACGCCGCCTTTTTTCACCGCGTCGTTGAGCAGGGCGAGCGCGGCGGTCGTACCGTGCGTGCCGCAGACCTCAAGCCCCATTTCCTCCAGAATGCGGGCCACGCTGTCGCCGACGGCGGGCGTGGGCGCGAGCGAAAGGTCGACGATGCCAAAGGGCGTATCGAGCCTGCGGCTCGCCTCCTGCGCGACGAGCTGACCCATGCGCGTGATGCGGAACGCCGTTTTCTTCACGGTTTCCGCCACCACGTCGAACGGCTGTCCCTTGACGCTTTGCAGCGCGTGATACACAACCCCCGGCCCGGAAACGCCGACGTTGATCACTTTTTCAGGTTCGCCCACGCCGTGAAATGCGCCCGCCATAAAGGGGTTATCCTCCACTGCGTTGCAGAAGATCACAAGCTTGGCGCAGCCAAAGCCGCCCTGCTTTTCCGTGAGCGCTGCCGTCTTTTTTACCGTCTGCCCCATCAGGGCGACGGCGTCCATGTTGATTCCCGCCTTGGACGAGCCGACGTTGACTGATGAGCACACAAGGTCTGTACAGGCCAGCGCCTCGGGGATCGCAGCGATCAGCTTCCGGTCGGCGTCCGTCATGCCCTTTTGCACAAGCGCCGAAAAACCGCCAATAAAGTTAACGCCGACATTTTTGGCCGCGCGGTCAAGCGCCTTGGCAAACGGGACATAGTCTTCCGTCTCCGACGCGGCGGCGACCAGCGCGATGGGTGTGACGGAAACCCGCTTATTGACGATGGGAATGCCGAATTCCCGCTCGATCTCCTCCCCCGTTGCGACCAGATGCTCTGCATAGCGGCTGATCTTGTCGTAGATCTTTTCACACGCACGCTCCGCGCTGCTGTCCGCGCAGGAGAGGAGCGAGATGCCCATTGTGATCGTGCGGATATCCAAATGCTGCTGGTCGATCATGCGGATCGTTTCCAGAATATCATTGCGGCTTAGCATGACTTTCTCCCTCCCCGCTCAGATCTTGTGCATCGCGTTGAAGATGTCCTCCCGCTGCATGCGGATCGCAATGTCCATCTCCGCGCCGAGGGCGCTCAGCTTTTCCGTCAGTTCCGTAAAAGAGAGCGAACAATTTTCGAGATCCGTCAGCATGACCATGGTGAAATTTTCCTGCAAAATCGTCTGGCTGATATCCAGAACGTTCACGTTCCACCTTGCCAGCAGCGAGCTGACGCCCGCGATAATACCGACCTGATCTTTTCCCAGTACCGTGATAATGACTTTCATCCTGTGTTCTCCTTTCGGTTTCTGCCGGTAATTGTATCACGTCACCGCAATAAAGTAAATGTTCCGGATGCGCAACATACGCATCCGGAACATACATTTATCGTACTATTCGACAAACCGCCCCGCTCAGTCGAGGAAGTAGACCGTCGAGTTTTTCTGGCGGCCGAACTGCTTGCACTCCTGATAGGAGTTCATATAGAGGTCGATCGCCGCGCCGCGCACGCCGGTGTCCTCAGCCACAGCGTTGCCGTAGGTATAGCCCGACGAGCCGACGATGAACATCTCTGTGCCCAGCGGAATGACCTTCTTATCCACCGCGACAGTGCCGACGTGGACCGTCGTGCCCGTGGCCGTTCTGGTGCCCACGCCGCCGTAGCCCGCGGTATAGGCCGTGCAGGTGACCTTCATCGAGCCGGAGAAGTGGACGGAATCGCCGGACTTCATCAGAAGATAGCCGCTGCCGTTGCTCTCGGTGACAACGGACTTGACCGTGTCGCCGCTCCGCGCCTTGTCGACGAGCGTGCCGGTGTAGGTGATCTCCGCGACGGAGGTGTCGTTCTTCTCCTCCACCGCCTGACGGGAGACGAACTGGCCGTCGGCATACACGACCTCATAAACGACGTCGCGCGTGCCGTCGATGCCCTGCTGGACGACCTGCGTCTCGCCCTTGGGGATGCGGTACGACGTGGAGGTCAGCGTGGTGTGGGGAGCCGCCTCGGTGGCGGTCTCATAATAGGTGAAGTCAGAGGCAACGGTGATCTCGACCTCTTCCTCCGTGACGTCGACCAGCACCATCTCAAGCGGGCTGACCGAGATCTGCAAACGGCGCAGCAGCTCGCTGACGCGCTCGCCGTTTCTCGTGGTGGCGTATTCGATGTCGTCGCCGTGCGTCACCGTCACCTTTTCACCGGCAGGAAGTGTGACTTCCGCGTCACCGCTCTGCGCGCCGGTGACAATGACGCGCTCCTGCGGGATGTCCGTTGTGCCGTCGAGCACGCTGACCGTATCGCCGTCGGCGATGAGGTACAGCGCGTCCGCGCGCAGCTCGGGCGAACTGTTCAGCAGCATCACAGCCGCGAAGAGCAGAAAGAACATCGCTCTGCGGCAGCGCTGGGCTGTGAACAAATTTTTCAAAAACTTCTGCATGGGATACTCCTTTTTTCACGGCGTGAGCCGCCGCAGCTTCGCGCAGCTGAGGAAGTGCGCTGCGTCCGGAAAAGATTACAAAATGTAACTTTTCCAAAACTTGCTGGCAGTATACCGCCTGAAAAAGGATTTGTCAAGTTTCCGCCGTTTGTTCGCCAAATGTTCTGTATTTTATAAAATTTTCGATATTTTTCTTATTTTCATCTTCTAAAAGTTGCGATTCAAGTCATCGAATTCGTGATTTTTTCGATTTATGTAAACCATCGTCACCCCTCTCCCCCGCCTCGCCGCCATCCCGGCGTCGAAGAGGCGGCGCACCTGCCGACGCTCTTTGTCCCGTCCGAGCGGGCAAAAAACTCTTGGGAGCAGGCCGGGTGTGTCCCGCTCCCGCCCCGCAAGGCGGCAAAAACGCGGAAAGCCCTGCAAACACTGGCTTTTTTGCTTCTCCGCCGCACGCTCTATCCCCTCGGACAGCAAAGGAACGCCCCCTGCGCCCTTTCCGGGCGCAGGGGACGAAAAGCCGCCTCAACAGCGTGTCGCGATGCCAAAATATGCAAGTTTGACTTTTTGAAAATTCATTTATTGAAATCCATTTATGTCAACCTGATTTTTTGATTTTTGTTGGCAAAGGTCACAAAAATCGCGTTTCTTTTTCGCTTTTCCCGTCAAATGGGCGATCGCAGAGGAAGTTACATTTCATCCTTTTTTTCGTCCGTTTCCCCGTGAAAATGAAGGTAAACGGACGCCGCGGCGTCTTTCGGCAGCACACGTTCAAGGGCGAAAATGTCCGCCTCCCGAATCGCCTTAACGCTCTTGAACGTCTTGAGCAGCGCCTGAGCGCGCACCTTGCCGACGCCCGGAATCCCGTCGAGCGCCGAGCGGGTCGAGGACCGCGAATGGCTCTCGTGGTGGAACGTGATGGCAAAGCGGTGCGTCTCCTCCTGGATCTGACCGATCAGGGCGAAGACGTTCGGCGCGGCGTGCAGGTCGATCTCGCGGCCCTGCGCGGTGACGAGCGCGCGCGTGCGGTGGCGGTCGTCCTTGACCATGCCGAAGATCGGCACACGCACATGCATCTGCGCGCACACGCGCTCGGCGACACCCGCGTGCGTGATGCCGCCGTCGATGAGCATGACGTCCGGCAGGGGGCTGAACTTCTCATCGCCGTCCAGATAGCGCTGGATGCGGCGCGTGAGCACCTCCTCCATGGACGCGTAGTCGTCCGGGTGGGCCGACAGGCTCTTGATCTTGAATCTCCGGTAGGCACTCTTCTTGGGCTTTGCGCCCTCGTAAACGACCATCGACGCGACGATGTCGCTCGCGCCGGTGTTCGAGATATCGTAGGACTCCATGCGCCCGGGTTGCTCAGGGAGTGAGAGCATCCCCGCAAGCTGCGTCAGCGTGCGGTTCTCGCGCTCCTGCGCGGTCGTCACGCGCTCGACGTCCTCGCGCGCGTTGCGCTGCGCCATGGCAAGGAGTTCCGCCTTCTCGCCCCTCTGGGGGACGTGGAGCGTCACCTTGCGGCCCGCGCGCTCGGTCAAGATCTGTGCGAGCTCGTCCGCGCCCTCGATCTCGCAGGGCAGCAGAATTTCGCGCGGCAGCACGCTCTTATTGAGGTAATACTGCGGCAGCAATGCAGACAAGATCATCTGCTCGCTCTCGTCCTGCGGCGCGGCGAAGAGGTTCAGGTCTCGACCCGTCACGCTGCCGTCCTCAATGTGCAGCACAGCGCTGCCGCATTTGAGCGCGCCGCGGTAAACTCCCCAGATATCGGTATCGGCGCAGATGCCGGCGATGACCTTCTGTCGCTTGCCCAGCACCTCGATGGCGCGGATGCGGTCGCGCAGTGCCGCCGCTTGCTCAAAGTGCAGATCTGCGGCCTCCTGCTCCATCTCCTCGCGCAGCGCGCGCGTTAAGCGGCGGTAGTGGCCGTTCAGCAGCTCTTCGGCCTGCCCGATGCGACGCATGTACTCGTCCTCGTCCGGCGTGCCGCGGCAGAACGCGTCGCAGCGCCCCATGTGATGGTTGAGACAGGGGCGCTCCTTCCCGATGTCGCGCGGGAACTTGCGGCTGCACGTCGGCAGGCGAAACGCCGCGCAGATCGCGTCGATGGCCGCGCGCGTCTCATTTCGCCCGCCAAACGGGCCGAAGTAGAGCGCGTTGTCGTCCGCGGGCTTGCCGACCATCGTAAAACGCGGATAGTGCTCCGTGCCGAGGCGCACAAAGGGATAGCCCTTGTCATCCTTTAACAAGATATTGTAGCGCGGCATGTGCTGCTTGATGAGCGAGTTTTCAAGGATCAGCGCCTCGAACTCGGTCGAGACGAAAATCGTGTCAAAGTGGTCGACCTGTGAGACCATGCGGCGCGTTTTCTCATTGTGGGAGGAATTCTCCTGAAAATACTGGCTGACGCGGTTTTTGAGCTTTTTCGCCTTGCCGACATAAATGACGCAGCCGGTCTTGTCCATCATCAGATAGACGCCAGGCGCGAGCGGCAGGTCGTTCGCCTTGTCCAAAAGCTCCTGCTTCGTCATGGGACATTCCCTCCTTTCTTTTCATCTCTACATTATAATATATAATAGTATATCCGGTCGAATGGTGCCAGTAAAATGGAAAAAGGCGGCTTCCTGTGGAAGCCGCCTTTCCTGGTTGTTTCTTATTCGCCGAAATTGTTGGAAACCAGCTCGCACAGAGCGGTCACGGCTTCCTTTTCGTCCGCGCCGTCGGCCAGCAGCGTGATGGTCGTGCCCTTGACGATCCCGAGGGACAGCACGCCCAGCAAGCTCTTGGCGTTCACGCGACGCTCATCCTTCTCCAGCCAGATGCCGCTCTTGAACTCGTTGGCCTTCTGAATGAAGAACGTGGCAGGACGAGCATGCAGGCCTACTTCATTGTTGATCGTAACATTCTGAGTATACATCGTTACTACTCCCTCTCCAAAAAAATCTTTCGGACTTTATCGTATCATATACCATCGGGGGCCGATTCGTCAATGCCATTTCGCGCGAAATGGCGCGGATTTGGCAATAAACACAGACAAATCGCTTCTTCGAGCGGGCATTTATTTCAACTCGACCACAGTGACGCCTGACTCGCCCTCGCCATAGTTGCCAAGGCGGAAGCTCTTGACGGCTTTGTTGCGCCGGAGGCTCGCGTGCACCGCCTTGCGCAGCGCGCCCGTGCCCTTGCCGTGGATGATCGTCACGGTCTCGAGATGCGCCATGACGGCAGCGTCAATGTAGTTATCGAGCACGCTTTCGGCCTCCAGCGTCTCCATGCCGCGGATGTCGAGCTCGCGCGCAGCGGACGCCGTGCGCAGGATGCGCTGCGAGGGGGCAAACTGCGGCTGCTTTTTGGCCGTGGCCGCGCGCTCCGCCGCCTCGATGAGGCGGACCTCGTCGGCTTTGACCTTCATCTGCAAAACGCCCGCCTTGAGCGTCAGCGTGCCGTCCTTGACAGCTGTGACCTCGGCCTGACGGCGCGTACCGGGGATCTCGACCAGGTCTCCGACCTCAATGGGCCGCGAGGGCTTGGGGATGGGCTCCGCGCTCTCGTCGCGCACGCCCGCAGCGTCGCGCGCCTGCTTGATGTTGTGCATGATCTCGGCGCGCTGGGCGTTCATCTGCTGGGCGTCGAGCTTTTTCTGCTGCTTGCGCAGCGCATCGAGCTCGCGGAACGTGTCGTCCGCGACGGACTTGGCCTCGGCCAAAAGGCGCTTGGCCTCGGCTTCGCCTCGGCTTCTCGCGTTCTCCTTCGCGCGCTCCATCTGCGTGCGGAACTCGCGCGCCTTGCGCGCGTCCTCCTCGCGCTGGGCGTAAAGGCGGTCGACCTCGGCTTTTTCTTTCTCTAACTGCTGCCTCTTCTGCTCCAGCTGCGTCAGCACGTCTTCAAAGTGGATGCTCTCGCTGTCCATCTGCGCCTTGGCTTTTTCAATGACGGCCTCGGAAAGCCCCAGCCGCTTCGAGATCGCAAAGGCATTCGACTTGCCGGGGATGCCGATGAGCAGCTTATAGGTCGGGCAGAGCGTTTCCACGTCGAACTCGCAGCTTGCGTTTTCCACGCCCGCGGTCGTCATGGCGAAGGTCTTGAGCTCGGCGTAGTGCGTCGTCGCAGCGATCTTCGCACCCTGCGAACGCGCCTGCTCGATGACGGCGATGGCCAGTGCCGCACCCTCAACGGGGTCGGTGCCCGCGCCCAGCTCATCGAAGAGGATCAGGCAGTGCTCGTCCGCCTCGTCCAAGATCTGCACGATGTTTTTCATATGCGCCGAGAAGGTCGACAAACTCTGCTCGATGCTCTGCTCGTCGCCGATGTCGGCCAACACCGAGGAAAAGATGCTCACGGCGCTGCGGTCGTCGCAGGGGATATGCAGGCCGCACTGCGTCATCAGGCAGAGGAGGCCGAGCGTCTTTAAGCTCACGGTCTTGCCGCCGGTGTTCGGGCCTGTAATGACAAGCGTATCGAAGCTGCGGCCGAGCTCAATGTCGATGGGCACGGCCTTCGCGGGGTCGAGCAGCGGGTGGCGCGCATGGCGCAGATACACGCTGCCGTCCTTTTTGAGCTCGGGGCGCATGGCATTCATGCGGTAGCTCAGCTCGCCGCGCGCGAAAATGAGGTCGAGGTGGACGAGAATGTCATAATCCCACAGAATGTCGCGGCTGAAGCTCGCCGCCTCGCCCGAGAGGGCGTAGAGGATGCGGTCGATCTCCTTCTCCTCTTTCGCTTCGAGCTCCTTGAGCTCGTTGTTGGCCTGCACCACGCCCATCGGCTCGACGAAGATCGTCGCGCCGCTCGAGGACGTGTCGTGCACGAGGCCCGGCAGCTCGCCGCGGCACTCGGCCTTCACCGGCACGACGAAGCGCCCGCCGCGCTGCGTGATCAGCGCGTCCTGCAAAACGTTCCGGTAGCTCGGGGACGAAATGATGCGCTGCAGGATCTGGCGGCCCTTGGCCGCCGCCGCGCGCTTGTGGCGGCGGATTTCCGCGAGCTCGGGCGAGGCCGCGTCGGCGATCTCGTTTTCGTCGAGGATCGCGGTCGTGATCTTCTCCTCCAGAAAGCGGTTCGGGTGCAGGGAGAGGAAGAGCTTGTCGATGACCGTCCCCTCCTCGTCCTCCTTATAATAGTCCTGCACGCGGCGCACATTCGTGAGAAGCCCCGCGATGTCGAGAAGCTCCCGCGTGTTGAGCATGCCGCCGCGCTCGGCGCGCGAGAGCGATTCGCCCACGTCGCGCACGCCGCCAAAGGCAGGGCTGCCGCGCAGCATGATCATTTTGCGCGCCGCGTCCGTCTCGTCGAGCAGACGGTTGACCTCACCGAAGTCATCCGATGGCGTCAGCCGTCGCGCCCGCGCCTTGGCCTCCGCGCTCACCGCGTGATGCTCGAGCATCTCCAATAGCCGCGGCAGTTCCAGCACGCGGATGGATTTTTCAAACAGTTCACTCATAGTTTTCTCCGAAATTTTGATTCCGATTCGTATTTCTTTCGACAGATATTTCGTTTAGTTGTCAATTTTCATGCTTTTATAGAAGTCCAGCGTCTTGAATCGCCGGTCAAGCTGCACCTGCGCAAACACCTCGCAAGCCGCGGCAAAGCGCTTTTCCGTCTCGCCCGAGAGGGAAAACGACAGCATCCGCTTCGGCTCGGAAAACAGCACATGGCGCATCGCCGCGAACGAGCCCGCGTCCAGCGGCAGAAGACCACTTCCGCCGTGGTCCGCACATTCTTTGCACAGCAGCACGCCCTGCTGCGCGTCAAACACCGGCTCTTTCGGGTTGTGCGTGCCGCAGACGGCGCAGCCGTCAAGCAGCGGCTCGTAGCCCGAAAGAGCGAGTAACTTGAGCTCAAACGCCGCCTTGACGATGCTCTGCGGCTTTTGCAGCGTGTCGAGCGCATAGAGCGAGTTGAGCAGCAGCGATAAGATCTCCGGCACGGGCTCGTCCTCCGCCGTGACGCACTCGGTCATCTCGGCAAAATACGACGCGAGCGACAGCAGCTCAATGTCCTGCCGGATACCGTCGAACAGCGAGATCGTCGACGCCTCGTCGAGGTAGTACCAGTTCCCGCGCTGATAGAGTACGAGCTCGGAAAAGGCCAGAAGCTCGCTGCCCGCGGCGATGCGGCTTCCCTTGCGCCGCGCCCCGCGCGCCACGACCGCGATCCGCCCAAGCGAGTCGGTCAGGATATTCAATATGTAGTCGGTCTCCTTCGTCGCCGTCGCGCGAAGGACGATGCCTTTGGTCACGAGTTTTTCTGACATAAAACTCCTCTAAATTGTTTTACACCAAGGGGTGTAAAGGGTAGTTGCCTTGCAGGCAGGATGGTTTTTTCCGCGCACCGCGCGGAGGGGGAATGCAGCGCGTAGGCGCTGCTGCCGGTCAAAGGGGGTGTTCTCTTTCCAAAGAGAACACCCCCTTTGGAACCCCCAGAGAAAGGCAAGGGGGGCTTCCCCCTTGACCCCGCACATCGGCAGTTTGTAGCTCGAAGAGCTGCGCAGCCTGCGGAA
>UMKZ01031697.1_pt1 | contig 16092 bp, 10 predicted proteins | sample 1966441 | NCBI WGS metagenome assembly UMKZ01 (sample SAMEA4836189, study PRJEB28245) | human gut metagenome | biome: gut microbiome; material: fecal sample | place: Denmark | collected 2008
ACATCCAATCGGCCCGCGCCCTTTTTTAGAATGAAAAAAGTTAGCTTTGGATAACACTGGAAGCGGCTTACATTATTATAGAAGAGAGTGATACTATGGAACTGACAGCAGCCCATCTGCGGTATCTCCTGGCCATCTATGAGGTCTCCCAGACGCATCTGGATATCTGCTCCCGCAGCATTGCCGAAAAGCTGAACGTGACCAAGCCCAGCGTGGTGCGCATTATGAACCTGCTGATGGATCGGGGAATGATCGTGAAGGAACACTATGGCAAAATCTATCTGACCGATCGGGGCATCTTTGTGGCAAAGGCGGTCAGGGCTCAACTGGAAACGGTGCTGACGCATTTTCCGCCTGTGCGCATCGACATGACCGAGGAGGAACGCTATAATGCCGCTTTGGCCCTGACTTCGGCCCTGCCCGAACGGGCTTTTACCGGTGAATATGACCGCCTGTTCGGCCCGGATGAATCTGAAAAGGAGAACGCTTCGTGATCAACAAAAAACTGCTTTCCTTCGATCGGAAGGCCCTGCGCTATGTGGGGCTGAACGTGCTGTTCCAGTGGCTGGGGATGCTGTGCAATGTGGTGCTGGTGATGACGGTATCCCGCCTCATCGGCGGCGTGTTTGCGGGCAGCCTGACCGGCAATGCCCTCTGGCAGGGGATGCTGCTCTGCCTGCTGACTGTGCCGGTGCGCTATGGCCTTACCCTCTGCGCCTCCGATATGAGCGACCGGGCTTCCAAAGATGTCAAGCGCACCCTGCGCAGCAGCATCTATGCAAAGCTCACCCGGCTGGGGGCCGGTTACAGCGAGACGGTGGCCACCAGTGAAGCCGTGATGCTGGCCAGCGAGGGTGTGGAGCAGATCGACACCTACTTTGCAAAGTATCTGCCTCAGCTGTTTTACAGCCTGCTGGCCCCGGTGACCCTGTTTGTGCTGCTGGTGGGCGTGCACGCGCGCTCGGCCATCCTTCTGCTGTGCTGTGTGCCGCTCATCCCCCTGTCCATTGTGGCGGTGCAGAAGTTTGCCAAGAAGCTGCTGGCGAACTACTGGGGCGAATACACCACCCTGGGCGACAGCTTTCTGGAGAATATCCAGGGCCTGACCACCCTGAAAATCTATCAGGCAGACGGCTGGAAGCACGAGGAGATGAATGCCCAGGCCGAGCGGTTCCGCAAGATCACGATGAAGGTGCTGACCATGCAGCTGAACAGCGTGACCCTGATGGACCTGATGGCCTACGGCGGTGCGGGTCTTGGCATCATCAGCGCGGCATCGGCCTTTGCCAAAGGCCAGCTCAGCCTGACCAGCGCCCTGACCATCCTCCTGCTGGCGGCGGATTTCTTCCTGCCCCTGCGCCTGCTGGGCAGCTACTTCCACATTGCCATGAATGGTGCGGCTTCGGCTGAGAAGATCTTCAGGCTGCTCTCTGCCCAGGAGCCTGAAGATGGCGAAAAGACTGCCGACCCGGCCGACAGCACCCTTGCGCTGGAGCATGTCACTTTTGGTTACGAGAAGGAGCGCACCATTCTGCACGATGTGTCCCTGACCATCCCGCAGGGCAGCTTTGTCTCGCTGGTGGGAGAATCCGGCTGCGGCAAGAGCACCATAGCGGCCATTCTGTCCGGTGCCCGCACCGCGACGGAGGGAGAGGTCACGCTGGGCGGCATCCCGGTCAGCGAATGGAAGCAGGCCGACCGCCTGCGCCTGCTGACACTGGTGCCCCACAATGCGGCCATCTTCAAGGGCACGGTGGAAGCCAACCTCCGGATGGCCCGGCCCGATGCAGCCGAAGCCGAGCTCTGGGCGGCGCTGGAGCAGGTGAACCTTGCAGACTTCTGCCGCAGCCAGAGCGGCCTTGCAACGGCGCTCCACGAGGGCGGCTCCAACCTGTCCGGCGGGCAGCGCCAGCGCCTTGCCATGGCCCGTGCCCTGCTGCATGATTCGCCCATCTATGTGTTCGACGAGGCGACCTCCAATGTGGATGCCGAGAGCGAGAACGATATCATGAAAGCCATCCACAGCCTGGCGGGAAAGAAAACAGTGATCCTGATCTCCCACCGTCTGGCCAATGTGGTGGACAGCGACTGCATCTATGTGCTGGAGGCAGGCCGCATCGCCGAGCAGGGAACGCACAATGACCTGCTGGCGGCACAGGGGGTGTACAGCCGCCTGTACAATGCCCAGAAACAGCTGGAAGACCTTGGGGAGGTGAGCGCATGAACAACACAAAACACCGCAGTCCGTTTGCCATTGCTGCACGGCTGATCGTGCTGGTCCGGCCCATGCTGCCCATCATGCTGGCAGCCATTGTCATGGGTGTCATCGGCCATTTCTGCGCCACCTTTATCACGATCTTCGGCGGCTTTGCCCTGCTCACGGCGGCAGGCCTGCCCAGCCCGCTGGCGGGCGTGGGCACGGCCTTTGTCTGCATCCTTGTCTTTGCCCTGCTGCGCGGCGTGCTGCGCTACGCAGAGCAGGCCTCCAACCACTATATCGCCTTCAAGCTGCTGGCCCTCATCCGGGATAAGGTGTTCGGCGCACTCCGCCGCCTGACCCCCGCCAAGCTGGAGGGCCGTGACCGGGGTGACCTGATCTCCCTGATCACCGCCGACATCGAGCAGCTGGAGGTGTTCTATGCCCACACCATTTCGCCGGTCTGCATCGCGATCCTCTGTGTGACCGGCATGACCTGCTTTACGGCCAGTTATCATATTCTGCCCGCACTGGTGCTGCTGGCAGGCTATCTGCTGGTGGGTATTGCTCTGCCGGTGTGGTCTGCCAGACGGGGCGACAAAGCCGCCCGCGAGTATCGGCAGGCCCTGGCCGACACCAACAGCTATCTGCTGGAAAGCCTGCGCGGCCTGCGGGATATCCTGCAGTACCAGAACACCGCCGCGCGTGCCGAGGGCATCACAGCCCACAGCGAGACGCTGGGGGAGAAGCAGAAGGCCATGAAGTACCGCGAGGGCGTGACTGTGGGTGCCGCCAACACCCTCATCGTACTGACGGCGCTGGCTGTGCTGGGGGTGAGCATCCGGCTGTATCAGAATGGCCAGCTGGGCGCGGAGGGAGTGCTGATCTGCACCCTGTCGGCCCTGAGCTCCTTTGGCCCGGTGGTGGCGCTGGCCAACCTCGGTGCCAGCCTGACCCAGGTGTTCGCCAGTGCCGACCGTGTCCTTGACCTGCTGGACGAGGACCCCGTGACTGCCGATGTGACCGACGGCGCGGATACCACCTTTACCGGTGCACAGGCTGAGCATGTCAGCTTTGCCTACGCCAAGGAAGAGGTGCTCCATGACCTGAGCCTGACCATCCCGGAAAAGAAGATCGTGGGCATTACGGGCCGTTCCGGCAGCGGCAAATCCACCTTCCTGCGGCTGCTTATGCGCTTCTGGGATGTGAGCAGCGGCACCATCCGGTTTGGTGAACGTGATATCCGCGCCGTGAACACTGCCGCCCTGCGCGCCCAGGAAAGTCTTGTGACCCAGGAAACGGAGCTGTTTGACGATACCATTGAAAACAACATCAGGATCGCCCGGCGCGATGCCACCCGTGCCGAGGTGGAGGCTGCCTGCAGAAAGGCCGCGCTGGATGGCTTTATCAACAGCCTGCCCAAGGGATATGATACCCCTGTGGGCGAGCTGGGCGGTGCACTCTCCGGCGGTGAGCGCCAGCGCATCGGTGTGGCCCGTGCCTTCCTGCACGATGCACCCTTTCTCCTGCTGGACGAGCCTACCTCCAATCTGGACAGCCTGAACGAAGGAATCATCCTCAAGGCCGTGCGGGATGAGTGCAGGGAAAAGACTGTCCTGCTGGTCTCCCATCGCAGATCCACCATGGCCGTGGCCGACCTGAGCTTCTCGGTAGAGAGCGGACGGCTGAGCTGAGAAAACCGGATATCAAGCAAAAAAGACGCGCTCTGTGATGAGCGCGTCTTTTTTGTGTGCAGGGAGAAATTTACTGCTTGCGTGCAAACACGATGCCGATGGTACCGGGGCCGGAATAGCCGCCGATGGTGGTGCCGATGTCGGTCTCGTAGACATTCTCAAAATTGCCGTACTGCCGCAGTCCGGCCTTGATGGCCTCCATGCAGCCGGGCTTTGCCTGAGTGGAAGAGATGAACACCATGCTGCGGTCGATGTCCTCCCGGTTCGCCAGCTGGTCGGTGATGTACCTGCCCACGCAGATGGGCAGACTGCCCCGGTACTTCCGCACGACTTTCAGTTCACCATCGATGACGGCCAGGCTGGGCTTGATGCCCAGAATGTTGGCCCCGAAGGCCAGCACGCCGGAGCAGCGGCCGCTTTTGGCCATGTAGTCCAGCTGGTTGAGCACAAAGCTCAACTCGACCCGCTTGGCAAGGCCCTGTAAGCGCATGGAAATGTTCTTGGGCGGCAGGCCGTCAGCGGCCCACTTGGCTGCCTGCAGGACGAGATAGCCCTGCCCGGTGCAGATATTCTCGCTGTCCACAACATAGACGTTGCCGAACTCCTGCGCCGCCAGCCGGGCATTCTGGAAGCAGGAGGAGAATCTGGAGCCGACATTGATGTGGATGACGGCATCGTAGTCTCTGGCAAAGGGGGCGAGGAAGTCGGTGTACTCCACCAGATTGGGGGCGGCGGATTTGGGCATTTTGCCGCCGTTCTGGGCATGGGCGAATACATCGGCGGGGTGGATGGTAACGCCGTCCAGATAGCTTTCCTCCCCCATGAGGATGTGCATGGGGATCAGGCTGATGTTCCACTGCCGGAGCAGCGCTTCGGACAGATCGCAGGTGCTGTCCGCAGTGATCTTGATGTTCAAAATGAGATTCCTCTTTTCCAGCCGCGCGTCCGGCGGCAGCGTGATAGTTCAAAATTTGCATCTATCATACCACAAATACTTCAAAATTGTTAGCTATCAAGCCGATAAAAAATGTAAATCTTTTATGAAGTGTGCAAAAGGGGCGAAAATCCATGGGCTATCTGTACAGTTGTCACAAAAATGTGCCGGAGTTTCTGGTTCTTTCCGAAAATTCGCTCGGAACTGTTTATTTTGTCGGCCAAAAATTATATAATAAGTAGTACCCAAGAATTAAGATGGATTCGGTCTGCCTTGCGGCCGTTTGTTTATTGGAGGTTTGCCTGCTTATGTTCGTTACTGATTATACCATGCATCTGCTGGATAATGTAAAAAAGATCCATTTCATCGGCTGCGGCGGCAGCGGTATGTATCCGCTGATCCAGATCCTCACTGCCAAGGGATATGATATCTCCGGCAGCGATGTGCTGGACGGCAGCATCATCCGCTCGGAGCGGGAGATGGGCGTGAAGGTCAGCCTGGGTCATGCTGCGGACAACGTGATCGGCTCTGACCTGGTGGTCTACTCTGCCGCCATTGCCAAGGACAACGTGGAGCTGAACGCCGCCGCTTCCTATGGCATCCCCACTGTGGAGCGCAGCGTTCTGCTGGGCTATGTGAGCCGCCTGTACAAGGACAGCATCTGCGTTTCCGGCACCCACGGCAAGACCACCACGACTTCCATGATCACCACCGCACTGGAGCTGGCAGGTCGTGATCCCTCTGCAGTCATCGGCGGCAAGCTGCCCCTCATCGGCGGCTACGGCAAGGCCGGCAAGGGCGATGATATCGTCATCGAGGCCTGCGAGTTCTCAGAGACTTTCCTCAAGCTGACCCCCTATATGTCCGTGGTGCTGAACATCGATAACGACCATCTGGACTATTACGGCAGCATGGGCGAGCTGAAGTTTGCCTTCAAGCGCTTTGCCCTGATGACCCATTTTATGATCTTTGCCAATGCGGACGACAAGAACACCATGGATGTCATGTACACCCTGGACCGCCGCGTGCGCACCTTTGCCATTGACAATGCGGCCGATTACCGTGCTGTCAACGTGCAGGAGTACAAGCCCGGCTTCTTTGAATTTGATCTGAAGGAGTGGGATACCAATGAGCTGGGCCACATCCGTCTGGCAGTGCCGGGCCGCCACAACATTTACAATGCGCTGGCCATGTGTGCTGTCTGCCGCTCTGTGGGCCTGACCGTGGAGGAGTGCGCCAACGCTGCCCTGAACTTCAAGGGGGCAGGCCGCCGTTTTGAGGTCTACGGCGAGTGCAACGGCGCGGTGGTCGTGGACGACTACGCCCACCATCCCACCGAGATCCGCGCGACCCTGAACACTGCCAAGGAGCTGGGCTACAATCGTGTCATCGCAGTCCATCAGCCGTTTACATACAGCCGGACCAAGATGCTGTTCAACGACTTTGTGGATGTGTTCAAGATCCCTGATATCACGGTGATCACCCCCATCATGGGCAGCCGCGAGCCCAACGACCCCACCATTACCAGCGCAAAGCTGGCGGCGCAGATCCCCAACTCTGTGCTGGTGGACAGCCTGGAGGCTGCCGCTGACTGGGTCAAACAGAACGCCCGGGAGGGCGATCTGGTCATCACTCTGGGCTGCGGCGATATCTATAAGGCCAGCAAGATGATGGTGAAAAAAGACTGATCGTTTGGAATAGCTGAAAGCCGCCGGGTCAAAAACGCCCGGCGGCTTTTGGCTGCCGGGTGTTTCACAGACCGAACGGGTCTGCAATACCACCCTGCGAAAGCGCCCTGCCGGGAGACCGGCGGGGCGTTTTTGCGCCATGGGATGGGCGTGATGAAAAATATCTCAAAAATTTTACACAAATCAGACCCGGAAGGGTGGCGGCGGGGGTGGGATTCTGCTATACTGATTCTGGTACGAAAAGGAGGAGAGAGGATATGCCATCTACGTATGCACACCGCCGCTTTGGTGCGGATGTTCTGGTGCAGCTGCCCAGGGAGCTGCGGGAAAAGATCACCCCGTACCGGCCGCTGTATGATATGGGCCTGCACGGGCCTGACCTGATGTTCTACTACCGGGCATTGCAGTCCAACCCCGTGAACCGGCTGGGCAACGCCATGCATGAGCAGCCGGGCCGAGTGTTCTTTACCCGGGCCCGGGGCGTGGTGAACACGGCCCGCAACAAGAATGCTGCGTTGGCCTATGCGCTGGGGTTCGTCTGCCACTTTGCACTGGACAGCACCTGCCACCCCTATGTGGAGCGCTACACCCGGGAAAGCGGTGTGAGCCACTGCGAGATCGAGACGGAGTTTGACAACCAGCTGATGCGGGAGGACGGGCTTGACCCGATGCACTTTTTCACGGCGGGGCATATCCGCCCCAACCGGGAGTTTGCAAAGATCATTGCGCCGTTCTACGAAAATGTCACGGCAGACGAGACCTACGGAGCCATGCGGGGCATGGTGCGGGTGCACCATCTGCTGCAGGCTACCAGCCCGGTTAAGCGCTGGGTGGTGTTGACGGCCCTGAAAGCGGCAGGTACCTATGATGTCATGCACGGGCTGGTGGCGAACCTCCAGCCCAATCCCCGGTGCGAGGCCAGCGACAAAGAGCTGGAAGCGCTGTATCAGCAGGCTCTCCCGCTGGCAGTGCGGCTCATCACGGAATATGTGGAAGGGCTCTCCAACGGCGCACCGCTGGACAAGGCCTATGACCACACCTTCGGAGAATTTTGAGAGGAATGTAAATGAACGAAGCAAAGCAAAAATTTCGCCTGACCGGCCTGGAACGGGCGTGGATCTTATACGATGTGGGCAACTCGGCGTTTGTGCTGCTGGTGGCAACGCTGATCCCCATCTTCTTCAACGCACTGGCTGAGGGGGGCGGCCTGAGCTCGGTGGAGTATCTGGCCTACTGGGGCTATGCAGCCTCGGCGGTCACAGTCATCACGGCGGTGCTCAGCCCGATCCTTGGCACACTGGCCGATACCCGCAACTTCAAAAAGCCCATCTTCACCTTCTGCGTGGCAGTGGGCGTGATCGGCTGCTGCGCCATGGGGATGGCAAGCACCTGGCTGCCGTTCCTGCTCATCTTCATCTTTGCCAAGGTGGGTTTTTCGGGCAGTCTGGTGTTCTATGACTCCATGCTCAGCGATGTGACTGTGCCGGACCGGATGGATGAGGTCTCCTCCAAAGGCTATGCCTGGGGTTACATTGGCAGCTGTGTGCCCTTTGTGGTCTGTCTGGCGCTGGTGCTGGGGGCCGGGAGCATCGGCATCTCCCAGATGACGGCGCTGAACCTTGCCCTCTTGATCACCGCCGTCTGGTGGCTGGTGACCACCCTGCCCCTGCTGCGCCAGTATAAACAGGTGCACTTTGTGGAGGTGCAGGAACATGCCATCCAGCAGAGCTTTGCCCGCATCGGCCACACCCTCCGCCACCTGAAAGAGGACAGGCAGGTGTTCTGGTTCCTGCTGGCCTTTTTCTGCTACATCGATGGCGTATACACCATCATCGATATGGCCACGGCCTACGGCACGGCCCTGGGGCTGGACACCACCGGCCTGCTGCTGGCGCTGCTGGTCACCCAGATCGTGGCCTTCCCCTCGGCACTGGTGTTCGGGCGGCTGAGCGGGCAATACCCCTCGGGTACCCTCATCCCGGTCTGCATCGCAGCCTACGCGGGCATTGCGCTGTTTGCCTTTTTCCTGAAGCACCAGTGGCAGTTCTGGGTGCTGGCCGTTGTGGTGGGCATGTTCCAGGGCGGCATCCAGGCGCTGAGCCGGAGCCATTTTGCCAAGATCATCCCGCCGGAAAAATCGGGCGAGTACTTCGGTCTGTTCGATATCTGCGGCAAGGGCGCATCCTTTCTGGGCACCATGATCGTCAGTGTGGGCAGCCAGCTGACCGGCAGCGCCAATGTGGGCGTGGGCAGCCTGATCGTGCTGTTCGTTGTGGGATTCGTGCTGTTCCGGGTGTCGGATCAAAAGTGAATTTAACCCCCCAGTCACCTGCGGTGACAGCCCCCCTAGTAGTGGGGCCCTTGGCATTTCGCAAAGCCTGACCTCTTTGCCAAGGCCGCCCCTACTAGGCAACAACGACGACCACCGCCAGCGGCGGAAACAGGGAGGAGTTGTTGGGGCCGCGGCCAGCAGGACACGAGTGCTCTGCACGATGTGGACGCTGGGTGCCGCAACCCGGACAGGTGGCATCCCGCAGGGATGACGGTGGGGTTTAACCGCAAGAGCCTTCCCTTTGGGAGGGCCTTTTTTTGTTCGTTGCGTCTTACCGGAAGGCGTGGTACAATAGGGCCAAACACTTTGAAAAAATATGACCCAAAGGAGAAACAACATGAACTATCCCGGTTATACGCTGGTGCGCCGCGAGGACTGCCCAGAGCAGCACGGTGTGCTGACGGTTCTGAACCATGATGTGAGCGGGGCCACTGTCCTGCTGGTGGAGAACGAGGACACCAACAAGGCGTTCGGCATCGGCTTCGGCACCTTCCCCTCCGACGACACCGGTGTGTTCCACATTCTGGAGCACTCGGTGCTGGCGGGCAGCGAGAAGTACCCCGTGACCTCGCCTTTTTTGCAGCTGCTCAAGAGCAGTATGGCCTCCTTCCTGAACGCCATGACCTTCCCGGACAAGACGGTGTATCCCTTTGCCACCCCCAACGAGACCGACTTCAGGAACCTGATGGACGTGTACCTGAACGCCGTGTTCTGCCCGCTGGCCATGGTGGACAAGGCCGTGTTCGAGCAGGAGGGCTGGCACCGGGACGCGGACGGCACGGTGAGCGGTGTGGTCTACAATGAGATGCAGGGTGCGCTGGCCTCCCCGGACGCGCAGCTGCAGAACGCGCTGGAGCGGGCCATGTTCCCGGATACGGCCTACGGCTTTGTGTCCGGCGGCGACCCGGCCTCCATCCCGGCCCTGACCTATGAAAAATACCAGCGGGTGTACCGCCGCCATTACAGTGCCGACAACTGCTGCATCACCCTGTACGGCAAGATGGATATGGCCGAGAAGCTGGCGTTTCTGGATGAGCACTATCTGAGCAGGATGCCCAAGGGCACCAGCCGCCCCCGGCTGACGGTGCAGGACCAGCAGAACGGTGTGCGTGTGCGCATCCCGTACTACACCGAAAACCCCGAGCCGGATCAGGTGCAGTGTGCGCTGGCCTGGTACACCGGCGCGTTTGCTGACCGGGAGCGCCAGCTGGGCGTGGAGATCCTGCTGGATGCCCTGCTGGGCACAAACCAGTCCCCGCTGAAGGCAGCTCTGCTGGAGCAGAAGCTGGGTGCGGATATTGACATTGGCTTTGACGACAGCACTCTGCAGCCCACGCTGGAGTTGGTGCTGCGGGGGGCCACCGCAGAGACGGCCCCCAAATTTGCAGCTGGCGTGAAACAGGCTGTGACCGACCTGCTGGCAGGGGGCATCCCCGAGGAACTGCTTCTGGCCAGCCTGAACGCCATGGAGTTTGCCTCCCTGGAGCGCCCGGGCAGCCTGCCCGACGGTGTGCTGGATGCCATCTATGCCGCCACCGGCTGGCTCCACACCGGCGACCCGGCTCTGCTGCTCCACACCGACAAACTGTTTGCTTCCCTGCGGGAGAAGCTTTCCACCGGCTGGTTCAACGATCTGCTGAAGGATCTGCTGCTGGCCGAGCCGGTGCAGGTGATCCAGACCCCGGCCCTGCCCAAGAAGGACGAAGAGGATGCTGTCCCTGCCCGCAACGACGGCAAGCTGGTGCTGGATCATCCGCTGACCGTGGCTGACCTGGGCGACGGTGACAGGAGCGCTGCCGGTACGGTGGAACCGCTGGCCGGTGCGGAGCTGCTGCACCACCCCTCCAAGGGCAGCCTGTATCTGAATTTCTACTACGACCTGGGCGAGTGCACCCCGGAAGAGGTGCAGTATCTTGATCTGCTGACCGATATTCTGGACGAGCTGGATACCCCGGAGCACACTGCCCGGGAGCTGCAGACCCAGCGCGCCACCTGGCTGGGCAACAGCATGGCCTGCATCAGCTTCTGGACCGGGCGGCAGGAGGGCAGCCCCTGCCACGCAAAGCTCACCTGGAACATGAGCCTGTTGGAGCGGAATCTGGACAAGGCCATTGCGCTGGGCAGTGAGTACCTCTACAAGACCTGTCTGACCGGCCCCAAGGCCGAGGAAGCCTTTGCCCGGGTGCTGAGCCAGCAGAAGCTGAACATGGAGCAGCAGTTCATCCGGCAGGGCAACCAGTACGCTGCCGTGCGTGCCGCCGCCCACTATTCAGTGGAGTATGCCCTGAGCGAGCGGTGCAGCGGCGTGACCGGGTACCACTTCCTGTGCGGCCTGCTGGAACAGGCCGACTGGGCCGCCATGGGCAAAAAGCTGGAGGCGGTGCGGGAAAAGGTGCTGAACCATGCAGCCCTGACCGTCAGCCTGCATGGCAGCGAGGAAGCGCTGGCAAAGCTGCGTGCCCTGCTGCCCGGCAGTGCCTTTGCTGCCCAGGGCCGCACCGCTGCCAAGCCCTACACAGAGGTGCTGACGGCCCCCGTGAACGAGGCCTTTATCATTGACGGCGGCGTGAACTATGATATCCTGACCTGGCCCATGGAGCGGCAGGCCGACCGCCGGGTGCTGGCCCGCATTATGAGTTACGAATACCTGTGGCACAACATCCGTGAGGTGGGCGGCGCTTACGGCACCGGAATGCTGACCCGTGCCCAGACCGAGGGACTGTACACCTACCGTGACCCCCACCTGACCGAGAGCTACGAGACCTTTGCCAAGGCCCCCGAGGTGCTGGCAAGCCGGGAGTACACCGAAAAAGACCTGACCGAGTTCATCGTGGGCGCGGTGTCCGAGATGGATTCGCCCCAAAAGCCCAACGCTGAGGCCAAGGAGCTGGACCGCCGGTACTTCTGCGGCATCACCGATGCCATGCTGGCCGCGGACCGCAAGGCCATGTGCAGCGTGACAGCTGAAACGATCCGGGCACAGGCCGCAGACCTTGCAGACCGGATGGCAAACGCTACCCGTGTGGCCTTTGGCAGCAAGGACGCTGTGGAAGCAGGCAAGCAGCTGTTTGACCGCATCGAGACCCTGTAAGCAGAACCGAAACTGAATCTGTAACGAAAGCAGGCACTCTGCCTTTGCCCCGGACGGGGCGGGCGGAGTGCCTGCTTTTTTGCGCAAAAGGCGCTTCACGCACCTGATGTGTCTGCGCGTGAAAAATCCGGGAGAAAAACGGAGATTTCTGCACTGCGCGATACAGCGATGAAAAATGAAGGATTATTTTATACGGATGGGATTCTATGACGCTAAAAGTACAAAACGGCCCTGCGAAAGTGCACGCTGTTGCAGGAGACGAAAAGCTGGTATCCTTGTGCCAAGCCAAACAGAAAGGATGTGAGAACACAGGATGGCGCAAGCAAAACAGCCGGGCAGGGACAAGAGCCTTGCCAGCCTGCACAAGGCCACCGATACCCTGAGCACCATGCTGGCGCAGGAGGTCAAGGAGCTGAATGTCCGGCAGAAGGCCCAGCGTGCCGATGGCTCCGACCCTACCCTGATGAAGGGGCTCAAGGAGGCTACGGCGGTGCTGAAGGATCTGGCCGCGGTGGCCAAGACCCTGAACGATCAGGGGGCGGATGCCGAGGCCCGGGCGTGCGGCGTGGTGCTTCTGCCAGCCGTGGAGGACGTATGAATGCAGAGATCGTGTGGCGGCCCCAGCCCCGGCAGGCGGAGTTCATGCGCCGCCCGGAACCGGAAGCCCTGTACGGGGGCGCGGCAGGCGGCGGCAAGAGTGACGCGCTGGTGATCGAGGCCCTGCGGCAGGTGCACATCCCCCACTATCGGGGGCTCATCCTGCGCAAGACCTACCCCCAGCTCAGTGATCTGGTGGACAAGAGCATGGCCTACTACAAGCGGGCTTTTCCTACGGCGCAGTACAACGCCACCAGCCATGTGTGGGTGTTCCCCAGCGGGGCAAAGATCTACTTTGGTTCCATGCAGTACACCAAGGACCGCACAAATTATCAGGGCAAGGCCTTCGACTTCATCGGGTTCGATGAGCTGACCCATTTCGAGTGGGAAGAGTACAGCTATATGATGAGCCGCAACCGCCCTACCGGCCCGGGCACCCGGGTCTACCTGCGGGCCACCACCAATCCCGGCGGTGTGGGGCACGGCTGGGTGAAAGCCCGGTTCATCACGCCTGCCCCGCCCGGCACCCCCATTGTGGAACAGTTCCCGGTGCGGATGCCGGACGGAACCGAGAAGGTGCTGGAGCGGGCAAGGGTGTTTATCCCGTCCAGCGTGTTCGACAACCCCGCCCTGCTGGAAAATGACCCGGACTACCTTGCCAGTCTGGCAAGCCTGCCCGAAGCGGAAAAGCAGGCCCTGCTCTATGGCAGCTGGGACAGCTTTTCGGGGCAGGTGTTCACCGAGTGGCGGAACGACCCGGGGCATTATCAGGACCAGCGCTGGACCCATGTCATTGCGCCCTTTGCCATCCCCAGACACTGGAAGATCTACCGGGGGTACGATTTCGGTTTCTCGAAGCCGTTCTCGGTGGGGTGGTATGCGGCGGATGAGGAGGGCAGGCTTTACCGCATCAAGGAGCTGTACGGCTGCACGGGCCGCCCCAACGAGGGCCTGCGCATCGACCCGGTGGAGCAGGCAAGGCGGATCCGGGAGGCAGAGCAGAACGACCCGATGCTCAAGGGCCGCACCATTCTGGGGGTGGCTGACCCCGCCATCTTTGATGAGAGCCGGGGCGAGAGCATTGCCGCCATGATGGAGCGGGGCCCCCATTTTCTCCACTGGGTCCCCGGTGACCACACCCGGCTGGCGGGGAAGATGCAGTTCCACTACCGGCTGGCGTTCGATGGGGAGGGGCGGCCCATGTTTCAGGTGTTCAACACCTGCAGGCACTTCATCCGCACCCTCCCGAACCTGGTCTATGACGAGAGCAATGTGGAGGACATCGACACCCGGCAGGAGGATCATATCTATGACGAGTGCCGCTATGTGCTGATGGAAAATCCCATCTCTCCGCCCCGGCAGACCGTGCAGCCTCCGGTGGGGGACGATCCGCTGGAGCTGCACCGGAGGGCAAGATTTTACAGGGTATAGGCGGCTCACCCTCTCCGTCAGCGCTGGTGCGCTGCCACCTCTCCCAAAGGGCGAGGCCTTGGCAGTTATTGCAAAGTTTGCAGTTTCGTCAGAAGCTCCCACTTTGGGAGCAACGACGACGACCGCCGCCAGCGGCGGATTGAGGGAGGAGTTGTTGGGGCAGCGGCCAGCAAGGATGCGAACAGAGTGAAGCAGACGCTGGGAGCCGCAACCCGGCTGCTGACGAGCGGAGCGAGACTGAGAGGGTGAGGAAGCTAACAAGAAAGGAGTAAGCAATGATCGATGAAAAGCCCCCCATCGGGGCAGAAGAAGTGGCCGAAGCCACTGCCATTTTACAGAAATACAAGGCCGGAAAAGCCGCGTTGGACAAACGCATTGTGGACAACGAGCTGTGGTTCCGGATGGGACACTGGAAGAACTACCAGAACCCCATGATGGAGGGCAAGCCCCAGCCTGCCAGTGGGTGGCTGTTCAACAGCATTGCCAACAAGCACGCCGATGCCATGGACAATTACCCGGCCCCCAATGTTCTGCCCCGGGCGGCAGACGATGCGCAGACCGCACAGGTGCTTTCCAGCATCCTGCCGGTGGTGCTGGAGCAGGTAGACTATGAGCAGGTGTACAGCGACACCTGGTGGCGCAAGCTCAAGCAGGGTACCGGGGTCAAGGGCGTGTTCTGGGACCCGGAGGCCCGGGGCGGCGTGGGAGAAATCGCCATCCGGCCCATGAACCTGCTCATGCTCTACTGGGAGCCGGGCGTGGCGGATATCCAGGCCTCGCCCCACTTTTTCTCCCTGAGCATGGAGAACACAAAACAGCTGGAACGCCGCTGGCCCCAGCTGAAGGGCCACAGCGCCAGTGTGCTGGATGTACCCCGTTTTCTCCACGACGGCGGGCTGGACACCACCGAAAAAAGCGTGGTGGTGGACTGGTACTACAAAAAGCCGGACGAGGCCGGACGCACCCTGCTCCACTACTGCAAGTTCTGCAACGGCGTGGTGCTCTACGCCAGCGAGAACGACCCGGCCCTTGCCGGGCGGGGCTTCTACGACCACGGGAAATATCCCTTCGTGTTCGACCCGCTGTTTATGGAAGAGGACAGCCCGGCGGGCTTTGGCTATATCGATGTGATGAAGGAATGCCAGACCGCCATCGACAGGATGAACCATGCCATGGATGAAAATGTCCTGCTGGCATCCAAGCAGCGGTATGTGCTCAGCGACACGGCGGGCGTGAACGAGGAGGAACTGGCGGATCTCAGCCGGGACATCGTCCATGTGGCCGGGCGGCTGGGAGACGAGAGTTTCCGTCCATTGCAGACCGCTGGTTTGCAGGGGAACAGCCTGAGCTACCGCAACAGCCGCATTGAGGAGCTGAAGGAGATCAGCGGAAACCGGGATATGACCCAGGGCGGCACCGCAGGCGGCGTGACGGCGGCAAGTGCCATTGCGGCCCTGCAGGAGGCGGGCAGCAAGCTCTCCCGCGATATGCTCAAAAGTGCCTACCGGGCCTTTGCAAGGGAGTGCTACCTCATCATTGACCTGATGCGGCAGTTTTACGATGAGGAGCGGGTGTTCCGTGTCATCGGGCCTGCCGGAGGCAGAGAGTTCGTGCCCTTTTCCGGGGCAGCGCTGCGTGCCCGCCCCATGGGGCTGATGGGCGGCGTGGAGCTGGGAAGCCGGGAACCGGTGTTTGATATCGTGGTGAGCGCTGAGAAGAAATCCACCTTCAGCCGCCTTTCCCAGAATGAAACGGCGAAGGAGTGCTACCAGTTGGGTTTCTTTGCACCCCAGAATGCCGACGCGGCCCTGGCGGCACTGGAGATGATGGACTTTGAGGGCATCGAAAAAGTGCGCCAGAGGGTGCGGCAGAACGGCACGCTGGCACAGAAGCTGACGGCGGCCCAGATGCAGATTACGCAATTCCGCGAAAAATTGAGCGGCGCGGAGGAAAATCTGAGCACAAGAGCATTGGCGAAGAATCTCTCCGGCGCTTTGCGCCAGCTCTCCTGACAGGAGAGCCAGGTTCACACTGCTGGCTTGCCTCCCCTATCAGGGGAGGTGGCACCGCAGGTGACGGAGAGGTTCTACATGAGAAGGAGGCAGAAATGATCAAGGTGAATTATACG
>UMKZ01035288.1_pt1 | contig 16062 bp, 16 predicted proteins | sample 1966441 | NCBI WGS metagenome assembly UMKZ01 (sample SAMEA4836189, study PRJEB28245) | human gut metagenome | biome: gut microbiome; material: fecal sample | place: Denmark | collected 2008
ACTGCATTGAGTAGAGAGCTCCGAAGCTCAAACCTACCATGTCAGAAAGACCATATTCAAACTCACCACCGGCAACAAGACCGAAACGGGCATCAGAGCCTTCGCACTTCTGGAAGTCTGCGATGTTAAGACCTACCTTGGGGGTAAATGTAAACTGTCCTACGCTGTTCTGGGCGAATGTGGCTGCTGAGGCCAGTAACATTACTGCTACAAATAAAATCTTTTTCATGATCTATGTGTTTTGAGTTAATACTATTGGCGCCGTCGGTAATGGCGGTGCCATTTATCTGCTGCAAATATAATAAGTTAATGCAAAGTGTGCAAGAGTTGTAGCCGATTTTTTTCACATGCTGTTCTAAAAGTTGCGCAACTTGTTCTGTTTTTCCACTCGTCAGGGCATCGGGCGGTGCAATGATGGTCATGCGGAGCGTGCTTTTCACTGTCTGTCATGTATTTTTATCGGAAATTGGGGTATGTTTCAGTATTTTTGTCGTAAATTTGCAAGAGATAGTGGTGGGGCGCAGCTCCAAGGGCGCCGTTACACCTTATTATATATATAATGTGATGCACGTGATGAAGAAATATATCCTTATTGTCCTGATGGCTGTCGTAGCCACGATGGCTGCCGATGCCCAGGAACGCAAGGTCGAGAACCGCCCTTATACCGACCTGCGCCCATTTCATTTTGGTATACTCGTGGGAACCCACATGCAGGATATGGAGATGGTCAACGTAGGCCCGCAGACCATCACTGCCGAGGACGGAACCCAGCAGCAGGTGCTCATCTCTGCCGACCAGGACCGCTGGGATGCTGGTCTTAACGTGGGTGTACTGGGCGAATTCCGTCTGAGTCAGAATTTCCAGTTTCGTGTAGCCCCAGCCCTCTACTTTGGCAACCGTCATCTCACCTTCCATCATCAGACCCAGACCGACGCTGGTGGCAACCGCATCGTGCGCTATCAGGACCTGAAGTCTATCTACGTGTCTTCGGCGCTCGACCTCATCTTCGCCGCGCCGCGCTTCAACAATCACCGCCCCTACATCATGGCGGGTATCAACCCCATGATTAATCTGAGCGGCAGAGATGACGACATCGTGCGACTGAAGCGTTATGACACCTTTGCCGAGGTGGGCTTGGGCTGCGACTTCTACCTGCCTTACTTCAAGTTGAGGCCCGAACTGAAGTTCATGTTCAGTCTCATCAACAGCTTCGACTCTTCCCATCCCGACAAACTCAAGGACGACGCGATGAAGCCTTTTGCCCGCAGCATCAGCGAGACGCGCACCAAGATGATAGTGCTCACATTCTACTTTGAATAGACCCTAAAACGAAACTCATTAACTATTAAAAATAAACAACCAATGAAGATTAAACACATCTCGATGATCGTGCTGCTCTGGATGATGACCATCCAGGCTATGGCACAACAAGTGAAATGGATGAACCCCATGGACGGTGACGAGCCCTACATCTGCGGACGCGCCTGGAACAAGGAAATGGGGAAGAGTTATGACCGTCTGCCCGAGCGATTCGCTGCCACGCTGCCCAAGAACGTGTGGAGCCTGAAGGCCCAGACCGCCGGCGTCATCGTGCGCTTCGTCTCCAACTCCAAGACTATCCGCGTGCGCTACGGATGTCCGTCAAACAACTACAACGGCTTCAATATGACCGGTATCAACAAGTCGGGCGTAGACCTCTACGGCAAGACTCCCGACGGCGATACCCACTGGATAGCCAACCACATGAGTTGGAAGATGAAGGCCGACACCGCCCGCATGGAATGGCAGAACCTGACCTTCAAGAACAAGAGCCGTGGCGTGGAGTATACCCTCTATCTGCCCAACTACAATGGAGTGAAGTGGCTCGAGGTAGGTGTCGACGCCAATGCCAGCTTCCAGTTCATCCACCAGTCGCCCGAGCGCCCCATCGTCATCTACGGCTCGTCCATCATCCAGGGAGCCTCTCCCTCGCGTCCCGGTATGGCGATTACCAATATCGTGGAGCGCGAGATGGAATATCCCGTCATCAATCTGGGCTTCTCGGGCTCTGCCCGCATGGAGCCTGCCGTCTTCGACATGCTCAGCGAAATCAATGCCCGTGCCTTCGTCGTTGACGCTATGCCCAACAGCTTCAACCTCAAGGAGCCCGAAATCATCAAGCGTGCCAAGGAGGGTGTGATGAAGCTGCGCGCCAAGAGCGATGCCCCCATCCTGCTCTGCGAGTGCCACCCCACGCCCGACAGCGTGTTCCGCGCCAATGTCGCCGCCAAGTACAACCGTGGCAACGCCGCTCTCCACAAAGCCTACGATGAACTCAAGGCAGAGGGAGTCAAGAACCTCTTCTATATGAGCAAGGCCGACATCGCCTTTGGCGAAGAGTATATGATAGAGGGTTCTCACCCCAACGACCTGGGTTGCCGCGCCTATGCCGACGCCTATATCAAGAAGCTGCGCGAGATGCTCGCCGAGGACGCACCCAACAAGGTGTTCCCTCCCGTCACACAGCGTCGCGACGGATGCTATGAATGGCGCGTGCGCCATAACCAGGTGGTCGAGCTCAACCACACTACCGACCCCGAGATACTGCTTATCGGCAACTCTATCACCCACTTCTGGGGCGGCAATCCCGTCAATGGTGTCAACAATGGCGGAGCCGCTTGGGGCAAGACCTTCGGCAAGCGCCGCGTTACCAATATGGGCTTCGGATGGGACCGTATAGAGAACGTCTTTTGGCGTATCTACCACGGAGAGCTCGAGGGCTGCAAGCCCAAGCACATCTGTCTGCTCATCGGTATCAACAACTACTATGTCAACACCGAGGAGGAGATAGCACAGGGTATCGTTGACCTCACAGCCCTCATCCGTGAGCGCCAGCCCCAGGCCAAGATTCACGTGCTCAAGGTCTATCCCGCCAAGAACCGTGAGGTCAAGGTGGCACGCATCAACCAGCTGCTTGAGCAGAAGTTTGTGGCAGACGACAAGACCGAACTCGTAGACCTTACCGACTGCCTGACTCTCAAGGACGGTTCGGGCAAGATTGACCCCACCTGCTTCATGAAGGACGGACTGCACCCCAACGAGAAGGGTTACACCCTGCTGGGCAAGCAGCTCAAGAAGCACCTCAAGTAAACCATCCCCATTATCAATGACAAAGCCCTCGGCGCCGATAGCGTCGAGGGCTTTGTGGTAGATGGTCGCTGTGGTTACTTGCGCTTCACCTTCAGTTCTATCTTGCCTACATAGATGGCGTGCTTGCCGTTCTGGTCTACGGGTACCTGGCGGCCGTCGAGGTCCTTGACATAGCGCAGCGTTTGGAAGTAGGTGTGGCTGTGGCCACCCAGCACCAGGTCGATGCCGCGCGAGTGGCTTATCACCTCCTGGTCGCTCATGCCGTGCTCGAGCCAGCCCAGATGCGACAGGCAGATGACCACATCGCAGCCTTCGCGGGTGCGCAGCAGCTGCGCCATCTCGTTGGCAGTGGCGATGGGGTCGAGGTATTCCACGCCGCCTATCTTCTTGTCGTCCACGAGTCCCTTGAGCTTGGGGTCGATGCCGAACACGCCGATGCGCACACCCTTGACGTGGAACACGCGATAGCGCTCGACTTTGCCCTCGAGCGGTGTGCCCGTGAAGCGATAGTTGGCGCAGAGCACGGGGAACTTGGCCATGTCGAAGAGACGTGCCATATTCTCCACGCCGAAGTCAAACTCGTGGTTGCCTATGGTAGAGGCGTTGACGCCCATACGGTTCATCAGCTCTATCTCCACTTCGCCCTTGAAGAGGCTGTAGTAGGGTGAGCCCTGCGAGAAGTCGCCGCTGTCGAAGACCAGCAGGTCGGGGTCCTTGAGCCGCTCCTGGCGCAGCATCTCGATGCGGCGCAGATAGCCGCCACGGCCAGCCACGGCGGTGTCGGCGAGGTTGGGGTTGAGCGGCAGGATGCAGCTGTGGGTGTCGTTGGTGTGCATGATGGTGATGGTCACCGTCTTGCGGGCTGCGGCTGCGGTACATACGACGATGGCGGCAGCCAGTATCATGATGCGTTTCATAAGTCTTCTCCTATGTTTTACTGGACCTTGATACGCCCCTCAATGGCAGCGTCGACCGTGCCATGGGTGCGGAAGTAGTCCATGATGATATATCTCACGTTGTTCTCTTCGGTCTGTGGCGACACCAGCTGCGTCTTCTGCTTGAAGGCGTCGAGCTTGTCGTTGCCCTGGGCCAGATAGTCCAGGGTGGCTATGCGGTAAGAGGCATTGGGGTCTATGGGCTTGCCTCCCACGGTGGCGGAAACCAGCTTGTGGTCGCTGCTGATGACGAGTGCCACCTCGTGGCTTACTCCCTCGCCGCCTACTGCTGCTATCTGCTCGAAGAGCTGGGTCACCTGGGCGCCGGTGAGAGTGAGCAGGCACAGCTTGTTGTCAAAGGGGGCCACATCGACCACGTCGCCGATGGTCACCTTGCCCCTGGCGAGCGAGGCGCGGATGCCGCCCATGTTGTATACGGCAAAGTCGGGATGCTCGCCGAAGCGGGCTGAGCCCCATATCAGTATGTCGCTCAGCAGATTGGAAAGCGCGCCTTCGGGGCGGCGCACGGTAAGGTCGCGGGCGACGGTGCCTACCACCGGACTCATGAGCGAATCGACTTTGTGGGTGTAGGGCGCCAGAAACTTGTGCGCCTCGGTGTCTTGGGTGTCGTACCGGCTGTCTATCAGGATGCGCGAGCGTGTAATCTCGCTTACCTCGTAGTGGGACCGGCAGCCCGCCATCGCCAGCGCGACGGGGAGGACGAGAGCCAAAAGGGTTTTCTTCATATTTGTAATGTCGTTTAGTTGATTGCAAGGCGCATGGTGGCTCGGCGAGCCTCGCCTCGGTGCAAAAGTAGGAATATTTTTTGACTTACGCTTGGCTTTGCGCCGCTTTTTTTCGTGTGGCGGGGTGTTTTGGGCGTGTTCGGACGGTGGTGATGGCAACTGCCAGCCTCTGTTCTGCTCATGGTAGACAGGCGGGAGTAGACTCCCGGGCAGGGTAGGGTGGCTACGGCGGTCAGGGTTATGTCCTTTATCCCCAAACGGCCATTAGGGCTTGCTTGGATTTTGCTTTTAGAGTGGATTTAGTTTGGCTTATTGCTGGCAAAAGTCCTGCCGGGGTAACGCCTACGGCTAAACGCAACTCTTACAGAGTTGCCAAGGTTGCGTGCCATCCACGATGGGCTAACCATTAATACCCACAGCAGCACATCATCACCAATGGTCAAACAATCAAACATCATTGGTTGCGTACCATCCACCATGGGCTACCCCATCATTGTATGCGCACAACACACCATGGGCAAACACCATTCCACCCTTGGGTGCATACTATCCATCATGGTTAGCCAATTACTGCCAAATATGTTTGACCATTCATATAGGAAGCCGGTACGCACCCCCGGCAACTCTGTAGGAGTTGCGATTCCCCAGCCCAGGGTTGAGGTGCGCAGCGCCTCTACCCTGGGTATATATATATTAAGGTGGAGCAACGCTGTAAGTGTTGCGCTTAGCCGAAGGCGTTACTCACAGCAGGAAATGCAAATACTTTTGGCTTTTAATGAGTAATAACGAGCTATTGCGAATAACAAAACAAACAAAAGGCGCCTTGTAAAAGACCGAAGACTGAGAGCAGTCATCAGGTAACACGGCAAACGGCATATTTATATATTTGGGAGTGATTTTTGCGCCAGCAGGGGGCGTTTTACCCCCCCCCGTTTGGCTTTTTTTTGAGGTAAAATGTAAAAATATAAAGGAATTATGATTACATTGTTAATAATTTTTGCTACTTTTGCACTGTTCGTTTACTTAGACTAACCCGATGTGGGTAATCCGTCCAAAATGGCGGACCATGAAGGACGACGTTTTCCGCATAAACGAGAATGAAAGAGATTTCCCTTAGGGGAATTACCGATGTGAAGAATTATAATAATCATCATGCTGGGCAAAATTTACAATTGGTATTTTCGCAAGTCAGCCTTACCTCGCTGGGCTGTTGTGATTTCCGATGTAGTGCTGTGCTTCTTCAGCGCTCTGTTCGTTATCTGGCTGCGCCATAGTGCGCAGGATATCCTCAACGAGTGGTCATTGCTGTTCCCCTCATTGCTGGCTATCTGCGCCGCCAATGTCGTGGGCTTCCGTGTATTTCGTACCTATTCGGGCATACTGCGCTTTTCGCAGTTTGTAGACTTGTTGCGCATAGTCTACTCCACGCTTCTGGCGTTCTTTGTCTATCTTGCGTTCAATTATGCAGTCATCAACTATGGTTGGGAGAATGTCTTCTATGCCTTCACTGGACGTAAGCTGATAGCCATTTTTGGAGGTATACTCACCGTGTTGTGCATCTCGCGCATCATCATCAAGATGGTGTTTGAGAATGCTCTCGTGGGCGACCACGCACGCCGCACCCTCATCTACGGAACCCACGCCGGAGCCATAGCCATCACCAACGAGGCGCTGAACACCAAGCCCGTCAAGTTTGTCATCGACGGATACATCGGCGACAGCAAGCCCCACTACAAGGAAAGACTCATGGGACGACACATCTATTCGACTCGAGAGGACCTGGCTGCCATCATACGCAAGCGCAAGATAGAGGCAGTGATGGTGAGTCCGCTCAAGCACGACCTCTTCCTGAAGAACCGCAAACTGCAGGACCTCTTCATCGAGGCAGGACTTAAGATATACGTTGCCCAGAGCACAGAGAAGTGGGACAAGGATGTCGAGACACAGATGAAGGTGTCGATGCGAGAGGTGAAGATAGAGGACTTGCTGCCACGCGAAGAAATCAAGGTCGACATGGACAGTGTGGGCAAGCTGCTCAGCGGCCGCAAGGTGCTCATCACCGGTTCGGCTGGCTCGATAGGCAGCGAGATGGTGCGACAGATAGCCATCTATCATCCCGCAGAGATGATGCTCATAGACCAGGCAGAAACGCCACAGCACGACATCCGTCTGATGATGAAAAAGGACTATCCCGACATCACCGCCCACACCGTGGTGACAAGCATCTGCAAGCAAGACCGCATGGAGGCAATCTTCAGTGAGTTCCGCCCAGACTACGTGTTCCACGCCGCAGCCTACAAGCATGTGCCCATGATGGAAGACAACCCCAGCGAGAGTGTGCAGAACAATGTGTGGGGTACCAAGGTGATAGCCGACCTCAGTGTCAAGTACGGCGTCAAGAAGTTTGTGATGATTTCCACCGACAAGGCGGTCAACCCCACCAATGTGATGGGCTGTTCCAAGCGCATCTGCGAGATTTATGTGCAGAGCCTCGACAAGGCCATCAAGGAGGGCAAGATAGAGGGTGTCACCCAGTTTGTCACCACGCGCTTCGGCAATGTGCTCGGTTCCAACGGCTCTGTCATCCCTCTCTTCCGCAAGCAGCTGGCAGAGGGCGGACCGCTCACGGTGACCCATCCCAAGATTATCCGTTTCTTCATGCTCATCCCCGAAGCCTGCAAGCTGGTGCTCGAAGCCGGTACCCACGGCAAGGGTGGCGAGATATTCGTCTTCGACATGGGCGAGCCCGTGAGGATAGCCGACCTGGCACGTCGAATGATACAGCTCAGCAGCGCCAAGAATGTGGAGATACAGTTCACCGGACTGCGCGACGGAGAGAAACTCTACGAAGAGGTGCTCAGCGAGAACGAGAACACGCTGCCTTCATTCCACGAGAAGATACGTATCGCCCAGGTGCGCAGCTATGAATATGAGGACGCCGAGCGCGAGATCGAAGAGCTGAACGACATCGCTGCCGGTTACGACGACATGGCTACGGTGGCTAAGATGAAGCACATCGTGCCCGAGTATATCAGCAAGCACTCCAAGTACGAAGTCCTCGACAAAGATTCGACCGTGGCATAGCCCACGCATCCACTGATACCCATCAATGGCATCGCCCCGCCCATATAGAGATATGTGGGCGGGGCGATGTGCGTTTGTGGGGAGAGAGGGGGCTGTGGCAGAGGTGTCGGCGGTGGCATCAGCTGCATCATCGTCGGCCCAGTGGCGTTCTCAGTCGTCCTCGGCTCGGTCGCAGCCGGCAACTTAGACGCGGCTCACGATTTCGTCGATGCTCTTGCGCTTCTTCTCGGGCTGCTGACAGTCGTCGGCAATGTGGCCGATAGGGATGATGGCGACAGGCTCCATCGGGGCTTGGGCAAACAACTCGCGGGCGAGAGCCACATTGAAGTTGCATACCCAGCAGGTGCCCAGACCGCGCTCGGCGGCAGCCAGGCAGAGATGCTCGGTGGCTATGGCGAGGTCTATGTCGCCGTGGACGTGGCTGTCTTCGGCGCGCACCCAGTTTTCTTCCGTGTTCTTCAGACAGACGATGTAGAGTGGGGCAGTGGCAAACCATTCGCGGTCGTAGCATCGGCGCAGACGCGCTTTGGCGTCATCGCTCTCCACGATGACAAAGTGCCACGGCTGGCGGTTGCAGGCAGAGGGAGCCATGCGCACACACTCCATGATGTAGTCGAGGTCGGCTTGGGCGACAGCCTCGTCAGTGAAGCGTCTTGCGGAGAAGCGCTTTTCGGTAAGTTGAAGGAATTCCATAATCGTAGCAATCAAAAAACGACACGCCCCATTGCTGGAGAGTGTCGCTCTAAATCGTTGTGTTGTCTCTATGCGATTATTCGCCCAGGCTGATAGCCTCGTTGGGGCAAACACTTGCACAAGTGCCGCACTCTGTACAAGCGTCGGGGTTGATAGAATACTTTTCGCCTTCAGAGATAGCGCCTACAGGACACTCATCGATACATGTACCGCAAGCGATACAATCGTCACTAATTACGTATGCCATAATCTTTAATTTTATATTGTTAATAATCTTGTTCTATATCCATTATAGTTTGTTCCCTATGCACCACAGGTCGCTCGCCATGCGCTATAGCTTGTTTTCTATGCTCCACAGGTGGTTCTCAATGCACCACAGATTGCTCTCTATGCGCTATAGAATACCTACTAATGTTGTTGCAAAGTTACAACTTAATTCTGACATACCTACAAATAGGGATAAAATTTTTATAGTTTTTCCCGTTTTTTTATTCTTACCCCTCCCTTCACGCCGTGCTCACCTCCACAAGATTTATGACCATCTCTGCGAAAATTATGACCATCTCCACGCCGCTGGAGGGTACCTCCACAAAAATTATGATGACCTCCACAAAAATTATGATGGCCTTTGTGAAAATTATGACCACCTCCACGAAAACTATAACCACCTCCACGTCCTTGCTGTCCATCTCCGTCACACCCCAAGTCCTTTTCACCCCGAAGGAGCATCTTCCGAAACCTGTGCAGGTCAAGGGCGTGACGCCCGAAGTTCTAATCTTTTCCGCCGAAACCTTGGTGGTTTGACGATTATGCCGTAATTTTGTGGCTGCACAGCCCGAACCGATAGCTCGGAAGGCTGGTTGCTATACCTTATTATATATATAGAAGCATTATGGACCAAAAGAATAACGAGCAGACCATGCAGCTGCAACTGGACATTAAGCCCGAGGTGGCTCGAGGCATCTATGCCAACCTGGTGTTGATTAACCACTCACACAGTGACTTCGTGATAGACTTCGCGCAGGCATTGCCGGGCATGCCCAAGCCCGAGGTGGCAAGCAGGATGATTATGGCGCCCGAGCACGCCAAGCGCCTGCTCATGGCGTTGCAAGAGAATGTGCTAAAGTACGAGCAGGCTTTCGGGCGGATTGACCTCGGCACCGCTGAGGACCAGCGCATGATACCTCCCATTGCCCCCACCAACGGCGAGGCCTAAGGCATAACCCCCTAAGCCAACCCTATCCCCCTTTCCATCACCTCCACCACCAGCGAGGCCAATGGCATAACCCCTGGAGCCAACCCCATCCCCCATCCCATCCCCTCCACCACCAGCGAGGCAATGGGCACACCCGCCGGAGCCAACCCCATCCCCACTCCCATGACTCCCACTCCCAGCGACGCATAGGGTAGGGCAGATGGAGGGTTGGGTGTCAGGTTTGGAAAGGGCAAAAACCGATACTCAAAGGCGTAGAACCGGGGCGTATAGAGGGTTGCGGCAATGTGTGCGCACACAGTCAGCGCAAGGGAGGTCATTTCCCTGCGCGGGCAGCTTGTTTTTGTAACTAAAATGACCATCAAAGGCGCGCTCGAGATGATTTTGGTGGTGAAAAATATATAAAAAACACAACTAACTGTTAAATTTTACTATCTGGAAGCGCTTTATAATATGTATAATTAGGTGGTTTGATAGAAAATATGTAACTTTGCAGCCCGAAACGGCATCATAAATACCGCCGCAATCGATTGATAATAACAAAAATAAATATATAAATTAAAAAAGTAAAACTATGCCTACAATTCAACAATTGGTAAGAAAAGGCAGAAACGTGTTGGTAGATAAGAGCAAGTCTCCCGCGTTGGACAATTGTCCCCAGCGTCGTGGTGTATGCGTTCGTGTCTATACTACAACACCTAAGAAGCCTAATTCGGCAATGAGAAAAGTTGCCCGTGTGCGTTTGACAAACCAGAAGGAAGTGAACTCTTACATTCCAGGAGAGGGCCACAACCTGCAGGAGCACTCTATCGTACTGGTACGTGGTGGTCGTGTTAAGGACCTCCCCGGTGTACGTTATCACATCGTTCGTGGTACTTTGGATACCGCAGGTGTCGCAAACCGTACACAGCGCCGTTCTAAGTATGGTGCAAAGCGTCCTAAGGCTAAGAAGTAATAGCCCGAAGATGTATATGCCGAAAGTTCACAGGCGGAGAAGCCTGAGGACTTGCGGCATGTAAAACAAAAGAAACATTATAATCGTTTTGCTGGAGAATAAGTCAAGGTTGAGTAAATGCCAGAGAGCTGGCGTTGAAGAACAAATGAGCAGCCTCCGCAGAATATTAATTTAACAAAAGCAATGAGAAAAGCAAAACCAAAGAAGCGCGTGATTCTTCCGGATCCCGTGTTCAACGACCAGAAGGTCTCTAAGTTCGTGAACCACTTGATGTATGATGGCAAGAAGAATGCTTCATACGAAATTTTCTACAAGTCTCTTGATGTCGTAAAGGAGAAGATGGCTAATGAAGAGAAGTCTCCCCTGGAGATTTGGAAGCAGGCCCTCGACAATATCACTCCCCAGGTAGAGGTAAAGAGCCGTCGTATCGGTGGTGCCACTTTCCAGGTTCCTACCGAAATCCGTCCCGACCGCAAGGAGAGCATCTCTATGAAGAACCTTATCGCTTTCGCTCGCAAGCGTGGTGGTAAGACCATGGCAGACAAGCTCGCTGCAGAGATTATGGACGCATTCAACAATCAGGGTGGCGCTTACAAGCGTAAGGAAGACATGCACCGTATGGCTGAGGCTAACCGCGCATTCGCTCACTTCAGATTCTAATCATTACATATATATAAGGAATAAAAGAAAATGGCAAACCGCGATTTACATTTGACTCGTAATATCGGTATTATGGCACACATCGATGCCGGTAAGACGACTACATCTGAGCGTATCCTGTTCTACACCGGTAAGACCCACAAGATTGGTGAGGTGCACGACGGTGCTGCAACAATGGACTGGATGGCACAGGAGCAGGAGCGTGGTATCACTATCACCTCTGCAGCCACCACTTGTAACTGGACTTGGAACAACAAGCAGTACAAGATAAACCTTATCGATACTCCCGGACACGTTGACTTCACCGCAGAGGTAGAGCGCTCACTCCGCGTTCTCGATGGTGCTATCGCTACTTATTCAGCAGCCGATGGCGTTCAGCCACAGTCTGAGACTGTATGGCGTCAGGCCGACAAGTACAATGTACCCCGTATCGGTTATGTGAACAAGATGGACCGTTCGGGTGCCGACTTCTTCGAGACCGTACAGCAGATGAAGGACATCCTGGGTGCCAACCCCTGTCCTATCCAGATTCCAATCGGTGCAGAGGAAAACTTCAAGGGTCTCGTTGACCTTATCAAGATGAAGGCTATCCTGTGGCACGATGAGACTATGGGTGCTGAATACGATGTTGAGGATATCCCCGCCGACCTCGTTGACGAGGCCAATGAGTGGAGAGAGAAGATGGTAGAAAATGCTGCCAACTTCGACGACGACCTGATGGAGAAGTATCTCGAAGGTGCTGAGATTTCTGAAGAGCAGCTTATCGCCGCTATCCGTAAGGGTACCATCGCTATGGAGATTACTCCTATGCTGCTCGGTTCTTCTTACAAGAACAAGGGTGTACAACCTCTGCTCGACTATACTTGTGCATTCCTTCCCTCACCTCTGGATACAGAGGCTATCGTAGGTACCAACCCCGATACTGAGGAAGAGGAGGATCGCAAGCCTTCTGAGGATGAGCCTACATCGGCTCTGGCATTCAAGATTGCCACTGACCCATTCATGGGCCGTCTGGTATTCTTCCGTGTCTACTCTGGTAAGGTTGTTGCCGGTTCTTACGTGTACAATCCCCGTTCGGGCAAGAAGGAGCGCATCAGCCGTCTGTTCCAGATGAACTCTAACAAGGAAATCCCAATGGAGTCAATCGACGCCGGTGATATCGGTGCAGGTGTAGGCTTCAAGGATATCCGTACTGGTGATACTCTCTGCGATGAGTCTAAGCCCATCGTTCTTGAGTCTATGACCTTCCCCGATACCGTGATCTCTATCGCTGTAGAGCCCAAGAGCCAGGCCGATGTTGCCAAGCTGGACAACGGTCTTGCCAAGCTGGCTGAGGAAGACCCCACATTCACCGTTCGTACCGACGAGCAGAGTGGTCAGACCATTATCTCTGGTATGGGTGAGCTTCACCTCGACATCATCATCGACCGTCTGAAGCGTGAGTTCAAGGTAGAATGTAACCAGGGTAAGCCCCAGGTTAACTACAAGGAGGCCATTATCGGCACAGCCCAGAGCCGTGAGACTTACAAGAAGCAGAGTGGTGGTCGTGGTAAGTTCGCTTGTATCGATGTTACAATCGGTCCTAAGGACGAAGACTACAAGGATAGCGACCTGCAGTTCATCAACGAGGTTAAGGGTGGTAACATTCCTAAGGAGTTCATCCCCTCTGTAGAGAAGGGATTCAAGGACTGCCTCGCCAACGGTGTTCTCGGTGGCTTCCCCATGACAGGTATGAAGGTTACTCTTACCGATGGTAGCTTCCACCCCGTTGACTCAGACCAGTTGTCATTCGAGCTCGTAGCTCACCAGGCATTCAAGGTACTCTGTCCTAAGGCTAAGCCCGTACTGATGGAGCCCATCATGAGAGTCGAGGTAGTTACTCCCGAAGAGAACATGGGTGATGTGATCGGCGACTTGAATAAGCGTCGTGGTATGGTTCAGGGTATGGAAGAAGGTCGTAGCGGAGCCCGTGTGGTTAAGGCTATGGTTCCTCTGGCAGAAATGTTCGGTTATGTAACTGCTCTGCGTACCATCACCTCTGGTCGTGCTACAAGCTCTATGGAGTATGATCACCACGCTCCTGTATCAACAGCCATTGCCAAGGCAGTGCTGGATGAGCAGAACGGTCACTCAGAGCTCCTCTAATAGCAAAATCAATACAGGAAGAGAGACGCTGCTTAGCGAATGACTCTTAAGCAGCGTATCTCTCCTCCTATTACAATTACTAATATTAATAAAGTAAAAGACAATGAGTCAGAAAATCAGAATTAAGCTGAAGTCTTACGACCACCAGTTGGTTGACAAGTCAGCAGAGAAAATCGTGAAGGCTGTTAAGGCCACCGGCGCCATCGTCAGCGGTCCTATTCCATTGCCAACACACAAGCGCATTTACACTGTTAACCGCAGTACATTCGTTAACAAGAAAGCCCGTGAGCAGTTCCAGCTCTCTGACTTCAAGCGCTTGATTGATATCTATAGCTCAACTGCCAAGACAGTTGATGCGCTGATGAAACTTGAATTGCCCAGTGGTGTAGAAGTTGAGATTAAGGTCTAATTTGTAGTTTAATTATTTATTCATTAAAGAAATGCCAGGATTATTAGGAAAAAAAATCGGAATGACATCCGTTTTCAGTGCCGACGGTAAGAATATTCCGTGCACTGTTATCGAAGCTGGTCCTTGTGTTGTAACCCAGGTTAAAACCGTAGAGAAGGATGGTTACAAGGCTGTACAGTTGGGTTTCGCTGAGGCTAAGGAGAAGAATACTTCTATGCCTTTGCAGGGACACTTCAAGAAGGCCGGCACAACACCAAAAAAGCACTTGGCCGAGTTCAAATTTGATGAGGAGTACAATCTCGGTGACACTATCACTGTAGAGTTGTTCAATGACGCCGAATTTGTTGACGTAATCGGTACCTCTAAGGGTAAAGGTTTCCAGGGTGTTGTTAAGCGCCATGGTTTCGGTGGTGTAGGCCAGTCTACTCACGGTCAGGATGACCGCGCTCGTAAGCCCGGTTCTATCGGTGCTTGTTCTTACCCCGCAAAGGTATTCAAGGGCATGCGCATGGGTGGCCAGATGGGTGGCGACCGCGTAACAACTCAGAACCTTAAGGTGTTAAAGGTAATTCCAGAACAGAACCTTCTTATCGTTAAGGGCTCTTTCGCTGGATGCAATGGTTCAACCGTTTTAATTGAGAAGTAAATGGAAGTTAGCGTATTAAATATCAACGGTCAGGAGACCGGAAGAAAGGTAGTTCTCAATGATGCTATCTTTGGAATTGAGCCTAACGATCACGTTCTTTATCTTGATGTAAAGCAGTATCTTGCTAATCAGCGTCAGGGTACAGCCAAGTCAAAGGAAAGAAGCGAAATGAGCGGTTCTACTCGTAAACTTGGACGTCAGAAAGGTGGCGGTGGTGCTCGCCGTGGTGATATCAACTCACCTGTACTCGTAGGTGGTGGTCGTGTATTCGGTCCCAAGCCTCGCGATTACGGCTTCAAGCTGAACAAGAAAGTTAAGGTTCTCGCTCGCAAATCAGCCCTGTCTTATAAGGCACAGGAGAATGCTGTTGTTGTGGTTGAAGACTTCACTTTTGAGGCTCCCAAGACTAAAGATTTTGTAAATATTACTAAAAATCTTAAAGTTGAAGGCAAAAAGACCCTCGTTGTTTTGCCAGAAAGCAATAAAAACGTATATTTGTCGGCTCGTAATTTGAAGGGCTCTGAAGTTATCCTCGCTTCTGCAGTAAATACTTACAAAGTTTTGAACGCAGACGTGCTGGTAGTAACTGAGAATTCTCTCAAGGTTATCGACGAAATCTTAATGAAATAAGGAGAATTAGAATATGGCATTTATTATCAAACCATTGGTTACTGAGAAGATGAACAACATTACAGAGAAGATGTCGAATCGTTTCGGCTTCGTAGTTCGTCCTGAGGCTAATAAACTCCAAATTAAGGCTGAAGTCGAGAGTCTGTACAATGTTACTGTAGTAGATGTAAACACAGCAGTTTATGCTGGCAAGCGTTCTGCCCGTTACACCAAGGCTGGCTTGGTTAAGGGACAGAAGAACTCGTTCAAGAAAGCTATCGTTACTTTGAAAGAAGGCGATACAATTGATTTTTATAGCAATATCTAAATAGAAAATGGCAGTACGTAAATTTAATCCCGTTACACCGGGACAAAGACACAAAGTTATTGGCACGTTCGAAGAGATTACTGCATCCGTGCCAGAGAAGTCTCTCGTTTACGGTAAACGTTCTACCGGCGGTCGTAACAACACCGGTAAAATGACTGTCCGCTATATGGGCGGTGGTCACAAGAAGAAGTATCGTCTTATCGACTTCAAACGTGAGAAGGATGGTGTTCCAGCAGTCGTAAAGTCTATCGAGTATGATCCTAACAGATCTGCACGTATAGCATTGCTGTATTACGCTGATGGTGAAAAGCGTTACATTGTTGCTCCTAACGGACTCAAAGTAGGTGCTACCGTGATGTCAGGTGCAGACGCTGCTCCTGAAATCGGTAACTGTCTTCCTTTGGCTAACATTCCTGTAGGTACAGTAGTTCACAACCTTGAGCTGCGTCCTGGTCAGGGTGCTCTGCTCGTTCGTTCGGCTGGTAATTTCGCTCAGTTGACTTCTCGTGA
>UMKZ01057356.1_pt1 | contig 15808 bp, 13 predicted proteins | sample 1966441 | NCBI WGS metagenome assembly UMKZ01 (sample SAMEA4836189, study PRJEB28245) | human gut metagenome | biome: gut microbiome; material: fecal sample | place: Denmark | collected 2008
CTCCTTCGTAATATGTTTTTCTTCCAATTTCTTAAGATCCGCAATGATCTTTTGTTTTTCTGATACCTTTTTCCCTGAATTTCCAGGAACTACACAGACAGGAATCTTTAAGATCCTTACTTCTCCTTGACATTCCATCCTTGCATCAAGATTCAACAGATAGTCTTTTTTGACATTCTTCGAAAACACATTGCCTTCTTCATCGATGACTGTAGGATCATCACTCTGCCATTGTACCGCAATATTTTCCCCAGGTATCTTTACTGGCATTTCAAGATTTCGTTCCACTTCATTTAATGATTTGTTTTTCGCCACAAGATGTTTCCTTAAATAAGCTTCTCCTCTGTCAAATGCCTGCGTGATCTGGGCTTTTGTATATCCTTTTGGATGAATTTCCAAGGTGTAAATATCATCATCGCTTTTTGTTTTAATACGAATCTGTTGCTCTGTAACTTCGCCGCCCGTTTCATCTCTCGTGATCAGAATTCTACGGTCCTGACTGAAATAAAAGATTATGGTCAGAAAAAGAACGATAAGAAAAATAATAGTCGCCACGCTTATGATCTTCACCTGTTCATACAGACTCTTCCTTACTTTCTCATCTAATTGTTTCTTTGTTCCTATGAAACAGGATCCTATCTCTGCTTTTCTTTTTTCTTTGAGTTCTTCTGGAAGTTTTTCCACGATCTTATTAATCCATTGAAACTTAAATTTCAATCTCAGTCACCCTCTCTGCCCATATATCTGCGATCCACAGACATAAAAGAGAAATCACTGCGACTAAAACTCCGGCAAAACTCTCATACAGTATGTCGAAATATCCAGGATTTGCAATCCTTACATAAAGGAGAATAAAATATGGCATGACAGACATGATCTTTTTCTCCATTTGTTTTGCCGCGATCATCGTGTGAATCTCTTCTTTTGTCTGGATTGCCTGACTTAAATGTTCTATCGTATTTTCCGTGATCTCAATCAGATTCCCACCACTTTTTTTCGCAATTGATATGACCTGTGCAAACTGATAAAATTCTTCCAGACCTACATGTTCCGCCATATCAAAAAGCAGATTATCCACAGGTTCGTTCATTTTGAGCTTGTTTATCAACAATTGAAGTTCTTTTGCCAACAAACTGTGTTCTTCATACATCTCCAGATCATTTTTTGCTGTTTTCAATGCATTTTCAATAGAGTATCCTGCAGATAAACTATTTCCAATAGAAATCATCATTTCACGGAATTCCTTTCGCAGCTTTTCCTTCTCCCGATGCACCTTATGAATTCTTTGTTGTTTCATAAAAACAAACAAATATGGAATCAAAAGAATCGCAAATGCAATTCGGTCAAAAAACAGCCATGCGATCATCACGATATAGCAAATTCCCTTAACCAACTCTTGCTTCTCATATTTCCACAGGCTGATCTCTTGCTTTAAAAGATTCCATAAGTTTCTGATATGCTTCATACTGACCATACTCCTTTAACTTCTTCTGATCACATAATTCTGATCTCATTGTAAGTTCATCATCTTCATTCATCTCAAACAACGGATGTAATGCTACCTGACTCGCCGCCATACCAGTAATCTCTGAAATCTCCATCAGTTTTCGACTTCCATCAAAGCTTCTTCCAAGATGAATGATCACATCGATTGCAGATGCCATCTGCCCACGGATCGCTTCTACTGGCATATCGACTCCCATCAAGACCATCGTTTCGATTCGCTTAAGCATATCTTTACAGCTGTTCGCATGTCCTGTCGAGATGCTTCCATCGTGGCCTGTATTCATTGCATTTAACATAGACAAGGCTTCTTCGCCTCGCACTTCTCCGACGATGATCCGGTCTGGCCGTGAACGTAATGCCGCTTTGATCAGTTCTTTCATATCAACCTGATTTTCCCCTGCTGCATTCGCATTCCTCATCTCTAACCGGACCAGATTATCAATCCCATTAAGTTTCAATTCTGCGGAATCCTCAATTGTTATGATCCTCTCATCTTTCGGAATACAATTTGACATTCCATTGAGCAACGTCGTCTTCCCGCTGCCTGTTCCCCCCGAGATAAAAATGTTATAGCGCGCCCTTACAAGAATCTTCAAAAACTTCGCAATTTCTTCCGAAAATGCTTCTCGTTCACAAAGCCATGCTAATGTCATCGGTTCCTTTGCAAACTTTCGGATCGTCATCGTTGCCCCATCGATCGATATCGGCGGCAAAATGATATTTACTCTCGAACCATCGTTAAGTCTCGCATCCACAATTGGATTTCGTTCATTCACCATACGGTTCGCTCCTGATGCAACCTGCTGAATTACCTGATATAATTTTTCATTATCCGAAAAATGCCCAGGATATCGGTGCAGTTTTCCTTGCCGCTCAATAAAAATATTTTTATAGCCATTGATCATGATCTCCGTCACAGAATCATCTTCTAACAGATCTTGCAGAATATCCAATCTTCGAAGAGCATAAAAAACTTCCTGATTCAAGCGAATCTTGTCAGACAAAAGCAACGGATATTCTTCTGATATTTTCATGATCTCTTCCTGAATCACACCTTTTAAATGTTCGTCAGAAATCTCCTGTGAAAAATTCAATTTCTCCATTACTCTTTGTTTCAGCAATTCCTTCAAGGCCACTGCCCCCTTCCTCCTTTGTTCTTCCAGCTCTCAAGCATCACTTCTTCCCAGTTTGTCAATTTCCATACTCCATGTTTTCTCATCTGTTTTTGAAACTTCTTATATTCCATACACCCCAGATCTTGCCGCATAAGAGGCAGAAAAATCCGGTCAAACAACCCAAAGAACTTAAGATCTGGCGGTGATGCAATGCCAATATCAAAAATAATACAAATTCCTGTTTCTCTTAATTTCTCCAAAAACCACTCATAATCCTGCATAGATAATTCTCGATAATCCAGATAACATGAAGCTCCCGCAAATCCTACACAACCATCAAACTTCTTCTGATGTTCCATAAAATATAGTACAATATCTTCTTTGTGTTCTTTGATATAAAACAACAAAAGGTCATCTGTCTCATCTTCTTCAAAGTGTCCATATGGTTGCATTCCAAAATAAATCCACCCATTCGAAGCTGCCATATTCCTTGCAAATGCCGATATCTCCAGTCTTGAAATCGGAGAATATACTCCAAAAATCCGTTCATTTTCAATCTGAGGACTTACATTCAGGCAATGATAGATTCCCGCTGCGATCTCTTTTGCACTCTGGCAATACATCCCACCCATAGATTCATTTGCTCCAATTCGGCAAACCGGAAAATCTCCATGATAATCCGTCTCTTCTGCCAGTACCAGGCATTCAAAATCTCCCTCTTGTTCCTGTTTAAAAAACATCTCCTCATCCGACGTAAATGATGCCGTCATCGGGAAATCTTTCTGGTGATTTAAGTATTCCATCAGCCGTTTTCCATACTGATGGTCTTTGTGATAAATACCGATTGAAATATCCTTCATAGTCCACCTCCTAACAGGCAGATCATGTACGCTGCAAGGATCCCAAATGAAAAATGTATCATTCCATCTTTCATCAGATCCCCATTCTCTGTCTCGTACATCAATAATCTCTTGTTATCCTTACATTGTGTTACATATTGAAATAAGCGAAATAATCGCAGATGGAAGTTCTTCCTCTTCCATAAAAAGATCACGGCATAAATACCGTTACATATAAATGACAAAATCAGAAACCGGGGCATTGCCCGTCCGATAGATATTGCACATACCATCAGCAGCTTCACATCTCCACCGCCAAGGCATCCAATATAGAATAATAATCCACAGCTGATCAGCACAACCAAAACTCCGATCATCATATCTGCTGCCTTCATCCCACAGACTCCTGCAAGAACCAGCGTGATCAACGCTCCTGCCCCATTGAGCTTATTCGGGATCTTGAAATCTCTGTAATCATAAATTGCTGCCATGATCAAAAATAATAGAATCCATATCTTCATCTTCCCTCCTTCCTTTATGTTCCATTATTTTACATCTATTTACAGTATTTGTCTAGTATTTTTTCTATTATTTTACAGAAATACAAAATCCAGTATTTTACTAGCGCACTTTACATCACATTATTACTGCAATAAAAACACCGCTGCCGCATACAACACAATAATTCCTGGAAGCCCCAACAGTGCACCTGTTCCAATGGACAAGATATTAAGATTGACTGGTACTGTGATTCCTTTCCGCATACAAACAATGCTGATTCCATATACGATCATCGCACAAAAAGCTCCCCGCAGCAAAAGCACTAGCAAATATGCCGGTTTCTTTACAATTCCGATCATCAGACAGATCATACATCCCGCTGCCACTATGTAAAAGATCATTTCATTTTGTCCCATAAAAAAATCCCTCCTTATGTAATCTTATGTTACATAAGGAGAGATATTCGTTTCTTATATGCTCCTAAGCTTTTATGAAAATAAATTAGACAGCCAGCTGAAAATAGACTGGAAGAAAGCTGCGATCTTATCAAAGATTCCCTGACTTCCTCCAAGCTTATCATATAAATCTTTTGCTTGAGATTTTAACTGAGACACATTCAGATCAAGTCCTGAAATCTTATCCATCAGACTCTGTATCTTCGCTCGGTCTGCATCAGAAAGATTGATATTTAAATCTTTTGCAGACTCTTCAATCGCCTGTTTGATCTCAGATGGAGATGACAGATTATCTTTTGCAACTTTCTGTTTGACATCTGCGATCAGTTTCTCTGCATCGTCAGAACCGATATTTTCCGCAACTTCTCCCGTTGTGATCAACTCGTCTGTCGCTGCATCTTTGCTCTTTTCTGGAATCTTCTTTCCCGTCATTTCTTCGTAGGCTTTCATAACGCCAACCAATGCTGCTGTTCCAGAAATCTTAAATGGACCAGCTACTTTTACATCGGCATTCTTGATCCCTGCTGTGATCAGAGCATTTCGATACATTCCAGATGTGCAGTAAGAGATATTCTGTGTTGTGACATTCACTCCATTTCCATCATCTTTCTGTTCTACAGTCACAGAAGATAATGCTCTTGTTCCGATCACTCTGCTTGATAGATAGCTGTCCAAATATTCATGTTCATCTTTATTTGTTACAGTAATAACTTTATAGTCGCTATTATCATCTAAATCCAGAAGTTCTAACACTTTCTTTTTCTGGGAAGCTGTTAAGTCAGCTCCAAGTGCCAGATATTTCTGATCAACGCTGTCTGCTTTGACAGTTACAGATGATAATGCCATTGCGACACAAAGTCCTGCTGCAAGGAATTTTCCAATAAACTTTCTCATAAATCCTTTTCCTCCTGCTTGTTAATTTCTTTCATCATAGCAAAAACATCTCTGTCTTTCAATATGCCAAAATCATAAGAATTTCTTACGAAAATTTATATTTCTTTAACTGCAGCTTTTTTCTTTCTTTGGGAAAAAAGCATGATCAGAATAAAAATAACAAATCCCACAACACTTAAGATTGCCCCTTCCTTAAACCCAGAAGATACATACGTTAGTGAAACTTTATGCTTTCCTTCCGGCACTTTCACTGTCAAAAATGCTTTCCCAAGTGCTTTTGTTTTCACTTTCTTGCCATCAATCTTCACCGTCCATCCTTTATCGTATGGAATTGAGAAAAATAACATCTGATCTTCCTGTGCATGGATCGTTCCACTTAGATGATTTCCTTTGGCACTGGTAAGTTTCCATGCATTTTCCTGCATTCTCTGTGCAAGTTCTTCCATCACTTCTTCATCAAGTTCCGCTGCTGTCAGTCTTACAACTCCAGACATTTCATTATCTTGTTTGAGTTGCATTTTGATGCGGATCTCATCACCTTTCTGCACATTTCCAAGATAAATGATCTGTGAATCCAGCCTTCCCGTCAAAACCTGTTCTCCATTTTTCTCGATCACAGTATTTTCTACCTGGCTTCCATCAAAATGAATATACAACCGCCTTGTTTTTGTTGATCTGATCGTAAATACCATGTTATCTGGTCGGGCGGATGTATTTTCAAATACATATTCTCCATCACCATTATCGGATGTGATCTTACAATCGTTTAATTGCGGCTTAGCTGTTTTGACCATATGAAACAACTCATCAACATCAAATGCACTCGTTGCCAGATCATTTTGTACATAAAATGGATTATAATCTTCATAATCCCAAGTTTGTACCAAGTCATCCATCGTATAGGCAAGTGCTGTTCGATAAGGATTTTTATAAACCGTGACATTTCTAACACTTTCTTTTAGTGAAAATTCGGTATATTTCGTATCATATGGACGGTAAATCTGATATTTCATGGACATCAGATTATTTGTAAATGGCGTTGCACCTTCATATAAATATTCATTTACACCCGTGTAGAATCCAAGCTGATCCATCATATCGACAACGTTTCCCTGTGCTGTGGAACCAAACAATGTCATTCCATTTAAGGTATGCCAGATACTTTCATCAAGCATACGCCCACTGATCAATTCCATTCTTGTCTCTACATTTTTCTGATACTCTTTTTTTACTTCTGTGATAGCTTTGGTATCCTGAAAATAACTATCTGTATCGACGGTTCCATTTTCCTGAAATCCCATCACTGCCATCGCTGCGGTTTCTACTATAAATAAGAAACAGATCAATGTTGTAAATATTTTCTTCCTGAAAATCTTCTTCTGATATAATGCGAAACAAACCATATAAACTGCGATCGCTGCAACTGTTGCGTAAACCGTTTTCATTTCCAATTTCACTGTCGACGTTTTCATTGTGATTCCGATCAAAATACCGCATAGGATCACTGCAAAATAAATCCACAGTGAAACTTTTCTTTTGCCTCTTACCAACACACAATATCCTTCATACGCCATCGCAAGCAATGCAAAAATATACAAAAACGCAAAGCGGTTTGGAATTCCATACTGATCATGAAAACCATGCCAAACATAACCTAAGACAGGCATATTGAAACTAAAAAATAAAAATACAAGTAATAACAATCTTCGAATCTTATCGATCAGGCGAATTTCTCTAACTGCCAGATAAAATCCTGCCATTAATAAGGTTAAGATTCCACAATATAAATTGATCTTACTGTCATCTACCGCCATCGTAAGCGGTGTTGTCCCAAGAAAATGTCTGGAAAACAGATTTCCAAATGTTCCATACCATAATTCTTTTGGAAATTGTAATTTGGCTGAGGATGTCTGCATGATCCCAAGGTAAGCTGGCAGTAACACAACTGCTGCCATTGCTCCAGATAACAGTGAATATCCTGCAAAGCGGAATCCATTTGTAAAAAATTCTTTGACATTTTTATGTGAATATAGTAAATACCACAAGATTAAAAATAAACATGTCATATAGGACATATAAAAGTTACACCATAAAGAAATAAATAATGTAAAACAATAAAGTCTTCCATCATGTTCTTTGATCAGCTTATCAATACCATACAAAATGAGTGGAAGCATCATCATGACTTCCATCCACATAATATTCCAACTGTAGCCAACCATATAACTGCATAATCCATATGCCATTCCGAACGCAACAATGGATATCTCATCCTTTCCACGGCGTTTTCTAAAATAAAATGCGGCTGTAAAGCAGCACAGTGCGATCTTTAAGACATACAAATGACTTAATATCATCGTAAGCATTGATTTCGACACAAGTGCGATCACCAGATTTAGTGGACTTGCCAGATAATACGCCCATAGTCCAAGGAAATTGTATCCAAGACCTGCATGAAAAGAATAAAACATCGAATCCATGCTTTTTAATTTTTCCTGATAATCTGCAAAAAAGGGCAAATACTGATGCAATGCATCAACGATCAGAAATGATTCACTGCCAAATGGCTGTATCTTCTCTGCGATCGCGATTCCTTCTAATAGAAGAACCGGCAGAAAAAACGAGAGTAACAGATACTTATGAGTTTTCAGTATGTCTTTGATTTTGTTTGTCATGTCTGCTCCATTCTTTTACACGGTGATTGATTTCCATGATCATATGATATCTTTTTTTGATCATGGATGTGATCGAACCATGGGTCAATTCCGTAACATTTCCTCCATGTCTTCGATAATAAATAAGAGGTTCCTCCAAAAATACAACTTTCCCGAGTTGTTCTGACAGCAATCCGATCCATTGGTCATGAATCCAGATGTCATCTGGAATCGGCAGAATTCTTTTCATTGCGGATCTTCTGACTGCCATACAGCATCCGATATAGGAATTCTTTTTCATATTCTTCCAGAAGCCTGTTCCGCTATTTCTCCACTCAAAAGTGGTTTGATCTAAAGATGAAAGTTTTTCATCTACAATCTGCGCATCATGAACAACTGCTATCACTTTCGGGTCTTCAAATACACGCTCAATCTCTCTCATTTTATTTTTTTTCCACACATCATCCTGATCAGATAAGAAGATGATTTCCCCTCGACAATGCTTAAATGCATTCTCAAAATTTTTTACGACACCCTTCCCAGGTCCTTTAATTATGCGGATTCTTTGGTCGTTTTGGACCCAATCCTCAAGTATTGCTTCTGATCCATCACTAGCATCATCCACTGAAATGATCAGTTCATCTGTCTCTTCCATATTATCAAGAATCGATCTTATTTGCTCATCTATATATTTCGCGCCATTATAAAAAGCCATTGCCACAGATTTCATACTAATTTCCTTCCTGCGTATTGATTTTCTTGAAATATTATACCATATCTTATATAATAATTCTAAGACAAAGGCGTCATTGAGAAAAAGAGGCGCTTTCCGACCTCTTTTTTGTTTTATCTTTTGGGATGTGCCAACGCCCATTTGAAGAAGATACCCTCTGTTTTAAACACACATATCATTATGACTTATAAGGAGGAAACAAAATGTCATACGTAGATGAAGTGATCGAGCAGGTAGTTGCTCAGAACCCAGCAGAACCTGAATTCCATCAGGCTGTAAAAGAAGTTTTAGAATCATTAAGAGCCGTTGTTGAAGCAAACGAAGAAGCTTTCAGAAGAGATGCTCTTCTTGAACGTCTTGTAAACCCAGAACGCCAGTTCAAATTCCGTGTACCTTGGGTAGACGACAAAGGACAGGTTCATGTTAACACAGGTTACCGTGTACAGTTCAACAGTGCGATCGGACCTTACAAAGGTGGTTTAAGACTTCACCCATCTGTTAACCTTGGAATCATCAAATTCTTAGGATTTGAACAGATCTTCAAAAACTCTTTAACAGGACTTCCTATCGGTGGTGGTAAAGGTGGATCTGACTTCGATCCTAAAGGAAAATCTGACCGTGAGATCATGGCATTCTGCCAGAGCTTCATGACAGAGCTTTGCAAATACATCGGAGCAGATACAGACGTTCCTGCTGGTGATATCGGAACTGGTGCAAGAGAGATCGGTTACATGTTCGGTCAGTATAAGAGAATTCGTGGACTTTATGAAGGAGTTTTAACAGGTAAAGGTTTATCTTATGGTGGATCTTTAGCTCGTACAGAAGCTACAGGATACGGACTTCTTTACTTCACAGACGAAATGTTAAAATGTAATGGTAAATCTATCAAAGGTGCTACAATTGCTGTTTCTGGAGCTGGTAATGTTGCTATTTACGCAATCGAAAAAGCTCAGCAGTTAGGTGCTAAAGTTGTTACAGCTTCTGACTCTACAGGATGGATTTATGACAAAGATGGTATCGATGTTGAATTATTAAAAGAAGTAAAAGAAGTAAAACGTGCTCGTTTAACAGAATACGCTGCTGCTCGTCCAAGTGCTGAATATCACGAAGGAAGAGGAGTTTGGTCTATTCCTGTTGACATTGCTCTTCCATGTGCAACTCAGAACGAATTACACTTAGAAGATGCTAAACAGTTAGTAGCAAACGGATGTTACGCAGTTGCAGAGGGTGCTAACATGCCTACTACATTAGAAGCTACAGAATACTTACAGAAAAACGGAATCTTATTCGCACCTGGTAAAGCTTCTAACGCTGGTGGAGTTGCTACATCTGCTCTTGAAATGTCTCAGAACAGCGAGAGATTAAGCTGGACATTCGAAGAAGTTGATGGAAAATTACAGAACATCATGGTTAACATTTTCCACAACTTAGATGACGCAGCAAAACGTTACGGAATGGAAGGAAACTATGTAGCTGGTGCTAACATTGCAGGGTTCGAGAAAGTCGTAGATGCAATGACAGCTCAGGGTATTGTTTAATCCTTAAGAAGAAAGAAGAATGTTCCCGTGGGACGGAATGTTCAATTAAAATAATGTCATGTGTATGTAGAAAGCGGAGATCCTTTTATGGATTCTCCGCTTTTTGGGTTTTATTTATTTGCTTTTAATTTCGGTGTTCTTATGATCTGCACGATCAATGGAATAACCATGATAAACCATATGATCGGTTCTGCTACGATAACACCTGCATATCCCATCAAAGGAACTAATGTAAATGCGATCACCACTTTTCCGACCATTTCTAATCCACTGGATACTAATGGTGTAATCTGATCCCCGATTCCTTGCATAACATTTCTTACTATGCTGATGACCGCTGGCACATAATAAAAGATCGTATTAAACTTCAGGTAATTTGTTGCATTTACAATGACTACATCTTTGTGACTTCCTGTAACCATATGGACTAACTGCGGTCCGATCGTATAACTTACGATCATCGCAAAAGTTGACCAGACACATGTATAAATGATCGCTAGTTTCATACCTTCCTTAATTCTGTCAACTTTCCCAGCTCCCATATTCTGACCACAGAATGTTGCCATCGTCTGGCCAAAGACACTGAACATGATCATATATATTTCTGTGATCTTTCTTGCCGCTGTATGGGCTACGATAATTTCCTGCCCAAGCTTATTGATCGCTGTCTGTAATGTAAGTGATCCAATATTCACAAGAGAACTCATAAATCCCATAGACATTCCTGTCGCCAGCATTTCTTTGATCATTTTAGATTCTAGATCTTTAAAATCATTTTTATTCAGACGTAATAATTCGTACTTATGAATCATATAAAAGCAGCAAATGACCAATGCGATAAACTGTGCCAACACAGTTGCTGCTGCCGCACCCCATGTTCCCGTTTTCCATACTGCAACAAATAAAAGATCCAGTACGATATTTAATCCTACAGAAATCGCAAGGATCAATAATGGTGTTAACGTATCTCCGATGGCACGCATCACCGCCATCAAAATATCATAAAACATCGTGACCCATAAACCAATGATAATGATCAGTATATATTGTTTCGCTTCGATAAATAATTTGCCTGGAACATTCAAAAAACCTAAAATCGGATTGATAAATACCGTTCCGATCAAGATTAAAATAGCAGAAACGATCACTCCTAACATAAGTGCGATCGCAAATGATCTTCGAACTCTCTTTTTATCACCTGCTCCAAATTTCTGTGCTGTAATGATCGCAAATCCATTGGCCAGACCTAATAAGAAACCAACGATCAAGTTACTGATCGTTGTCGTTGCACCAACTGCAGCAAGTGATCGTTCTCCAAGAAAACTTCCGACAATTCTTGTATCAGCAAGACTGTATGTAAGCTGTAATAAGTTTCCTAAAAATACTGGAATCGCAAATCCTAAGATCAATGTTGAAATCTTTCCTTTTGTCAGATCTTTCATGATCGATCCTCCGCTTTCTGTAATCTTCCATCTCCATCGATCACAACTTTCATTCCTTCATTAATATCTCTTTCGTATAGTAATTTATCTTCCATGAAGATTATTGTTTCTTCCTTCGTTATTTCTTCTTTTAAATATACTTTATCTTTGATTTCCTGTCCTTCCGGGCGGCCTTCACAACCGAAGTCTGGTTCTTCGATTCTTGTGACGTAGTATGTGTCCATATATTGTTTTTCCTTCTTTCTTTGTTATGTTTAAAAATTTTGTAAAATAAAAATCCTCTGTAATACGATTTTTATTGCCGTATTACAGACGATTTTTATTTTAGCATAAATGATGTTGTTAGGACAGTATAGATTTTACAATCTTACTTTTTATTTCTTAATAGTTTTTGTTGCTGACCATTTTCCATAAATTGTTTTTGTTCCAGATAATTTATATGCTCTTACTTTTACATAATATTTTTTATTCTTCAACTTCTTCAGAGTATATGTAGTCTTTCTTGTCTTCAAAGTTGTTGTTGTTTTCTTTGTATATTTCTTGCTGGTAGAATAACGAATCTGATATCCTGAGGCTCCTGTCACTTTATTGATTTTAATCTTAGCTTTTTTCGTGGATGTTCTCTTTGCTGATTTTATTTTTGCTTTTGCTGGAGCTTTCACGGTTACTGTTTTTGTAACTGTTGTTGAAGCTACTGTACTTGTATTCTTTTCATGTCCAGACAGTGCATTCATAACATTATCATATGCTGTTGCCAGATCTTTGGTTGCTTTGTATGTTCTATAAACATCGGAAGTATCAGTAACTGCTGCAGTATCATATTTTATTTCCATCTTTTTAATCTTCGCTGTTGGATACACTGTGTATTTACTATAATCAATACTGTATACTTTATCCATCAGATCATCTAAGAAATTATCTACATTTTTATCTTCCAATGCTGGTGTTGTATATGGCTGCTGACGAATGCTTTCTCCTGCCTGCTGTTCATAGCCATATGCAATCTGCATTAATGCTACTTCATTTCCATAACTTGAGAACATTGACATTCCTAATGGTAACGCATGATTATATCCGTTGCTTTCATCTGTTTTTGACATTCCCATTGGGATCATCATATCTGGAAGTCCTGCAACTGGTCCGAAATTGTTGATATATGCAGCTCCATTATTATGGTTGTTAGAACTTTCTTCTTTATCACATACATTTGTTTGAGATACATATAAAACTGCATCGATTCCATTTTCTTTTAAAATATCAGAAATCTTTGTTCGGAAATTCTTCATTGCTGTCCACATTTTCTTATATTGTTCTGTCTCATATGGATTCTTCATATTTTCAAATGAAGTTTCTGTTCCATCGGAATATAAGTTGGTGTATCCTACACCATATCCAGTTTTAATTAAATCTGCTACTGTTTTATATGGCGCTGTGTCTCCTAATTCTGAAAAATATTTATTCAGATCATATTCTCCTGTATCTGCATATGGAACACTGCTTCGTAATTCTGTATATAAGCTTTCTGGAATAATCTTATCAAGATTTACAATATCTGCACCGCCCTTTTTCAGAGTTGCCAGGGTTTTTGTAACCATTCCAGACACTTTAGAATCCATCGCTGTTTTTTTATCTGAGCTAAGTGCAGTTCCATCACTTGCTACATTGTATCCGATAGAGTTCTGTAAAAATCCAATCTTTTTGCCTTTCAAGCTGCTTGCACTTAATTTTGAAGTATATCCTTCACCTTTTAAGCTGTTTGCATCTGCTTCTACTGTATACTCATCTTTTGTGTCGGTTCCTGCAATTGTTTCAAGCATTAATGCCATATCTTCAGCTGTTCTGCAAATAGGACCTGTAACGTCTCTTGCAGCGATCAATGGCACAACTCCACTAATGGATGTCAGACCTTTTGATGGACGGATTCCATATAAATTTGAAAATGAAGATGGACGACGAATGGATGATCCTGTGTCTGTTCCAAAACCTACAGTTGCAAAATTCGCTGTTACTGCAACCGCTGTTCCTCCTGATGATCCTGCTGCTGTTCTTGATGTGTCATAGGCATTGTGAACAGTTCCGCCGATGGTTGATCTTGAATTAGAACCACTTGATGCAAATTCTGACATATTTGCTTTTGCAAGGATAATCGCACCCTCTTCTTTTAGTTTCTTAACAACATAAGAATCTTCTGATGCAATGGAATTTTCTAATGACAGACAGCCTGCTGTTGTTGGCATTCCTTTGACATCGTAATTATCTTTTACTACAACTGGAATTCCAAATAACTTTCCTTTGACATTCCCTGCTGCTCTATCTTTATCTTTTTGTTCCGCTTCTTTTATTGCATCTGGGTTGATTGAAATAATAGAATTTAAATCTAATGATTTGTCGTATTTATTAATACGATCAATATACATCTGCACTAACTGTTTTGCTGTTAAATTTCCAGCGCTCATCTCTTTTTCCAGACTACTTACTGTTGCATCCATTAAGTCAATGGTAGTAAATATGTCTTCTAATTTCTGGCTTTCAGATTTTGTGCTTACTGTCTGAGCTGCTGCTTTAACATTTACCATAGATGGCGCTGCGACATTTACTGCTGGCATTCCCAATACCATAACAGCTGCCATTGTTAATGCACTAAATTTCCTCGCTGACTTTCCAAAATACTTTCTCATAAGTAATACCTCCTTGGCTGCACAATCTAACTAGTAACTTCATCCCATATTTTCTGTTGTCGACATTCAGAAAGTATCTGTTATATAAATATGGCTTATATAACAAAAAAAGACAAAGAAGTATATGACCTCTTTGTCTTTAACATGCACTATACTCGTATTTTGTTGTTGTGTCAAGATTTAGTTACTATACTGTATGCTTTTATTAATTGTTCTCTATATGCTTCATCTTCGTATATTCTATCGATATCTTTTAGGCGATTGCTTGCTATTAAAATCTTAACCAGTTCTAGTATTTCGTCTTGCCCAATCTTCTTTCCTTTGTTAATTCCTTTGTTAATTCCATTCTTCTCTCCACGACTATATCCTCTTTGTTCTGCTGCATCTAATATCGTACACATTGTAATCTCTCCTTTCTCATCTCTTTTTAAATCCAATTTTAAAAACCTATCATCTTCAGCAAAAATCTTCATAAATTTTAGCATTTCATCCACATGTTTTATTGGTTGATGATTTTCAATTATTTTGTACCCTTTTCGCCTCTTCACAAAATAATCTGCAATAATTCCAAAATCACTCCGAAACATCTTTACTTGCTCTTCTGTCAGATACGCTATATCAAACACATTCAGTTTATAATTTTGAAACCTGTCTTCTTCTCCACTTTGTTTCTTGATGATTTCTTGTAATTCCTTGTTCCCTTTCCAACGACGATTACCAAAATGCAAAACCAATGTTATTACTTTACAAAAATCCTTCTGTTGCTTCTTCAACATTTGCGAACGATAGCTTGCACCATCATACGCAATAACTCGTAAAGGCATCTTTCGATCCTTCGTTGTTTGATTTTCTATTCCAAAGAAAACCTTATAATCCTTCCCTTTCGTCCACTCCTTCAAAGTATCTCTTTCTTCCTCATGTAATACATCATCTGATGCTTTATATTGAGATTGAACGTTTGTTGTTCTTAATTCCTCTGGTTTGACTACCTGCTTTCCATCATATATTAATACATTGATGATATCTGCAAACACATCTGGATAATCTTCCAATAATTTTTCTACTTTATCTTTCTCTGCCATTCCTGCCTCCATTCTTATATAAATGAATGTTTTTTGAATCTTTTTGCGAATACGCAATTTTTAATGTCTGTCTCTATCACATTTTCTTCAACTTTATAATTGATTTTTAGATTCAGCAGATTCCTAGATAAATTGATATACTGTGTTTTTTATTTTACATTAATTTACATATATGTGCAAGTTTTATTTTATATTAATTATATACATTATATTTTATAGAAATTTTATTTTCAACCTATAAATATGCCATTTTTCAAAGGTTGCTCAACGTTTTCGAAAAATTAAATTCCAGAATGTTATTTTTTGCAATGCTTAGTTCCAGACCCTATCTCCTATATTTCCACATCAAAACCGAACCAATATAAGAAACC
>UMKZ01012119.1_pt1 | contig 15642 bp, 14 predicted proteins | sample 1966441 | NCBI WGS metagenome assembly UMKZ01 (sample SAMEA4836189, study PRJEB28245) | human gut metagenome | biome: gut microbiome; material: fecal sample | place: Denmark | collected 2008
ATTTCACTTAAGGAAGCATATTACGAATATCGTTATGGTATTTTTGCTGAATAAGATAACCTAAAGCAACAATTTTCTTAAAAAGAGCGTAGTATATAATTTTTATTATTTTTCTTTTTTAAAGGAAATAAATAGAAAGACAATTACAAACAATAAATACAGTAGTATGTATGAAAAGTATCATGGTCGAATTTATAGTAAAGAGACAGTAGGTGCCAATTTAAGAAAAATAATTGATGCTGGTATGTATGCAGATGAAAACCAACAAATTCATATGCAGCAATCTCTATCAAATGATATTTTTTCGGTATTAAACTCAGTTATTAATGATATAGATATTTTGAATGATGCCTGTGAAATAGTTGATGAATTAGTAGATAATATTTTATCACACACAATTGGGCTAGGGCTTGTAGATGTTGCTGCTGTGAAAGTAGCTTCTATTAAAGATAATGATAACTACATACATATTATGATAAATGTTATTAATATATCAAATAATTTTTTGAATACCCACAAACCACAGGTTAGTGAAAATTAAATTTCATAAGCACCGATTAAACGGCGTTCATGAAGCTGAACCGGACACATGGAATTTCCATCTGTTCTATAATTAGATTAGAAATCGGATGGAGGTATAATCATATGTCAAACAAAGTATTAAAGCCTAAGAAAGCTTCTCTTTATCAGTTCACTCAGAAATATTCCAACAATATTGATAACTGCATTGAATTCTTCAAATCCATGAAATGGCCTGAAGGATTTTCATGTGACCGTTGTGGCTGTCATAAGTATTACCTAGTCAAGCGTGTAGGAAAGACCAAGACTTCATATGTTCTTGAATGCAGCTCATGCCATAAGCAGCATTCACTGCTTTCAGGCACTATTTTTCAGAGTTGCAAGCTTGATCTATACAAGCTTCTGTTAGGTATCTTCCTTTTCTTCAATAAAAATAAAGGAATCAGTGCAGTAGATTTATGTTCAATACTAGACGTTAACTATAAGACTGCACTTCTTCTTGAAAACAAGTGTAGAATTCTTATGTCACTAAGCAATTCAGACAAGCTGCTCAACAGCCTTTTCTATGAGGCAGATGTCTTTAATATTGGCGCAAAATCCAAAAATAAAGCGGGTCGTGCAAGTGAGCAGCAACCTGTTTTGGGCATTCTATCTACAGATAAAGAGAATAACTATCCCCGGTTTATTAAGTTAAGACTCATCAATGATTATACTGGTCTGTCATTTAAGAAAAACATAGAACAGTGCTGTGTATTATCACATGCTGCATTGCTTAATACTGATGGCGAGAAAGGCTTTAATACATTAGGCACAGAAATACAGGTAAAGAACGAGAAAATCAGCTATGAAGAAAAGAATCATAGACTACTCTGGTTAAATATAATAATCGGTAATATTAAAAATAATATTACTGGGATATATCATGGAATAACTAAAAGAGAGATGCCTTTATTCCTGAATGAACAGGAGTATAGATTTAACCATAGAAATATGGGAAAGATTGTTATGGATAAAATCAAGAAATACCTACAGAAATCATTTCCTATCAGTCATAGGCAGATAGTATATATCCTGAATATTTCTGCTCCACATTTCTCTTAAATCGTCACCTGTTGATTATGGGTATTCAAAAAAACAGAAAAAATGTTATTTTTCTTATGAACAAAGAAAAACATTATTAGAGGCTATTAGATATGTAGATCTTGTAATGCCAGAAGAAAAATGGGAACAAAAGAAAACGGATGTTCAAAAATATCATGTAGATACATTTGTTATTGGTGATGATTGGAAAGGAAAGTTTGATTTCTTAAAAGATGAAGGTTGCGAAGTTGTTTATTTACCAAGAACACCAGAAATAAGTACAACACAGATAAAAAAAGATTTTGAATACCCACAAACCACAGGTATGCTATAAGCACGTTTTTAATAAGAACCTTTTAAATAACATTTAAAAGAACAAACAAAGAGTGGAAAGACAGTTACCTGCAAATTATGGGTATTCAAAAAAAAGATTTGAATGATAAAAAATAAAAATCATGTTTTGCACCGTGTTGGTACTTTTGTCTATTTATGATACAATACGCATAGCTTATTTAAGCAATCGCAAGTATGCTTAAGTGAGTAACTATGCATTTGTGTCTGTGGTGGTCCTCTGTATAGTTGCTCACTTAAGCAGAGAGGATCACCACCATGAAAACTAAATATAAACATAATTCTTCTAGGAGAAAGACGCCTTGGGATAATCAAATAACGCTAACTCCTATGCAAGAATTTATTAAAGACAGATATCAAGAAGAATACGATAATAAACATCCTGATATCTCAAATTCAAAGGAAATAACTCTTTTGAATTCTTTTGCTATTGACTCTTGTCGAATATGTCATTCTAAAAATATTCAAAAATATGGACATACTAAAACAGGAATTCAACGATATTTTTGTAATGACTGCAAGCATTCGTTCACTGTTATTACTAACACAATTTTTGATAACCGTAAAATATCAATAACTGAATGGATAGAATTTTGTTTAGATATATTTCGTTATGAAAGTCTAAATATCACATCAAAAACGAATAAAAATGCTAATACAACTACTAAATATTGGTTAAAAAAGCTCTTTCTTCTGCTTGAAGACTATCAGAATGATATTGTATTAAGCGGCAATGTATATATCGATGAAACTTATTTTCCAGTAATCAGTTCAAAGAAAGTTACTAAAGATGGAAAACAATTACGTGGATTATCAAGAAATCAATATTGTATTGCCATTGGATATGATGGTATAAATGTGTATGTTTTTCTTGAAGGAGTAGGCAAAACATCTCAAAAGAAAACAAAAGATGCATTTATAAATCATATTGCTCCTGGTTCACACCTTGTTCATGATAAAGAGAAAGCACATAGGATCATAGTTGATGAACTTGCTTTAACGGAAGATAGCTATGATGCCAATGAATGTAAGAAATTAAAAGATAAAGATAATCCATTAAATGAAATAAATCAACAATGTAGAATGCTTCAAAGGTTTTTAAAAGCACATAGTGGATTTGATAGAAATGAGTTACAGGATTATCTTAATCTATATTCTTTCATCATGAATTCACCAACAAACAAGTTAGAGAAGGTTGAAAAGTTGTTGATTAGCGCCATGGACAATCCTAAATCACTTAAATATAGAGACGTATTTGCTTCTAAAACTAGATAAAATGGTGCTTTTTTGATTTTAAAAACCAACACGGTGCAAATAATGATTTTAAAAATAATAATGACCAAGAAGGATAAAAAAAGCGTTGTAGGAGGAGTGAATTGCTTTGAAGTATCAAGAATTTATCAATGCTGTTCGAGTGAAAATTCGAGAAAGAATGAATTTATATTTAGGTCAGTATAGAAAGAAAAAATTATTTGATGAAAATGTGACAATTATTTCAAATAACTGTTGGGGAGGACATGTATATCGCTATTTAGGAATAGAATAGTATCTCCTACGATAGGATTATTTTTTTTTGCAGATGATTATGTGAAATTTTGTAGAAATTTGAAATATTATATTGGTCGAGAATTAAAATTCATTTCTGTTGACGAAAGTAAACATAAAGATAATTTAGTAGAACGAAATACCAAATGTCCAATTGGAGTTTTGGATGACATTGAGGTGGTTTTTTTACATTATAAATCCGAACAAGAAGCATTAGAAAAATGGAACAGAAGAAGTAAAAGAATTAATTGGAATAATATTGTGTTTAAATTTTCTGAACAAAATTATTGTAGTACGAAGGAAATATTGGAGTTTGATGAATTGCCTTATGATAGAAAAATTACGTTTACAACCAAGGATTATCATATAAAGTCACAAATTTTGTGGGGGGGGTATGCATAAAAGGAGATATTCCTAATGATACAATATTATTTAGGAAATTTATAGATTTAACAAAATTTATTAATGGAGAAGATTGCAAGAAAAGGCAAAGATATGCTGAAAGAAAATTAAAAAAGTTGAATAAAGTTAAGATGTAGAAGGAATACATAATAGCGAATAGAGTGATTTTTAGATTATGAAACAAGTAAATGTACAGATAAAATGATTTTTGTTATAGGAGCGACAGGATTTATTGGGGGTAATTTTGTTTTGGAGTTTTTTAAGACGCAATCTCCGATAAATATTATAGGAATTGATAATCTAAATGATTATTATGATGTTTCGATTAAAAAATGGCGTTTAAAACAGATTGAAAAAGTGGCTCTGGCACACCAGGAATCTATTTGGACATTTATAAAGGGAAATATTGCAGATAACTAAGTAATAAAAGATATTTTTGAAAATCGCTCTTTTTAAGTAAAATGTTGCTTTAGGTTATCTTATTCAGGAAAAATACCATAACGATATTTAATAAGGAATGTTTTTCGGGTGAGAATGAATATCGTTTTTGAATACCCATAATCTACAGGTAACGATTTAAGAGAAGTGTGGAGCAGAAATATTCAGGATATAGACTATCTGCCTATGACTGATAGGAAATGATCTCTGCAGATATTTCTTTACCTTATCCAGAACAGTCTTTCCCATCTTTCTATGGTTAAATCTATACTCCTGTTCATTCAGGAATAAAGGCATCTCTCTTTTGGTTATTCCATGATATATCCCGGTAATATTATTCTTAATATTACCGATTATTATGTTTAACCAGAGTAGTCTATGCTCCTTTTCTTCATAGCTAATCTTCTCATTCTTTACCTGTATTTCTTCATTTAATGTATTAAAGCCTTTCTCACCATCAGTATTAAGTAGTGCATCATGTGATAATACACAGCACTTTTCTATGTTTTTCTTAAGTGACAGACCAGTATAATCATTGATGAGTCTTAACTTAATAAACCGGGGATAGTTATTCTCTTTATCTGTAGATAGAATACCTAAAACAGGTTGCTGTTCACTTGCACGACCTGCTTTATTCTTGGATTTTGCGCCAATATTAAAGACATCAGCCTCATAGAAAAGGCTATTGAGCAGCTGATCTGAGTTACTTAGTGACATAAGAATTTTACACTTGCTTTCTAGAAGAAGTGCAGTCTTGTAGTTAACGTCTAGTGTTGAACATAACTCTATTGCACTGATTCCTTTATTTTCATTAAAGAAAAGGAAAACACCTAAAAGGAGCTTGTATAGATCAAGCTTGCAGCTCTGAAAAATAGTGCCTGAAAGCAATGAACGCTGCTTATGGCATGAGGCGCATTCAAGAACGTATGAAGTCTTGGTCTTTCCTACACGCTTGACTAAGTAATACTTATGACATCCGCAACGATCACATGAAAAGCCTTCGGGCCATTTCATGGATTTGAAGAATTCAATGCAGTTATCAATATTATTGGAATAGTTCCGAGTGAACTGATAAAGAGAAGCTTTCTTAGGCTTTAATACTTTGTTTAACATATAATTATACCTCCATCTGATTTCTAAACTAATTATAGAACAGATGGAAAATCCATGTGTCCGGTTCAGCTTCATGAGCGCCTTATATTCGGTGTTTATGAAATTTAATTTTCACTAACCTGTGGTTTGTGGGTATTCAAAATATCGTTTTGTTTTTATGTGTGATCATAATAATAAAAAAATCAAAGAGGATTATAAAAAGGAAGAACAATATTTTAGAATAAAAGACAATGTTTTGATTTCTTTCGTAAAGAAAAAACTATCTTCATTGGATTCTGTTAACTCAATTCTAATTGGTCCAAAGAATAATAGTGATATAGCAGAAAAAGGATTTAAACATTTTCTTCGTTATCATAAAATAAAGGCTAAAGTAGAAAAATCTGAGATGCCACTTAGATATTAGATGCAGTTCTTCTTGATGATCAGTATGTAGCAGTAATCTCATTATGCTCACATTACTAGATCAACTATAAACCCAAACTAAAAAGACTGATTAGAATGGACCCCATTCCAATCAGTCTTTTCTTATATTAAATCTTATAAAACTTTTTATACCACTCTGCAAACTTACGTAAACCATCTCTTAAAGAAGTATTAGGCTTAAAACCATAATCTCTCTCTAAAGCACTTGTATCAGCATAAGTAATAGGTACATCACCTGGCTGCATAGGTACTAACTTCTTATGAGCTTCAAAATCATAATCAGCAGGTAAAACTTCAGCACGAATCAATTCTTCCTGTAAAATAGTTACAAAATCCAACAAGTTTTCAGGATTACTATTACCTATATTATATACAGCATAAGGAGGAATAGGTAAACCATCTTCACCATTCTTCTTCTCTGGTGCTCCCTGCATAATACGTTTAACACCCTCTACAATATCATCTACATATGTAAAGTCTCTCTTACAGTTACCATAGTTAAAGATCTGAATAGTATCTCCCTTAAGTAACTTATTAGTAAATCCAAAATAAGCCATATCAGGTCTTCCAGCTGGACCATAAACAGTAAAGAAACGTAAACCAGTAGAAGGGATATTGTATAACTTACTATAGGCATGTGCCATTAATTCATTAGATTTCTTAGTAGCTGCATATAAAGATACTGGATTATCTACTTTATCTTCTGTACTATATGGTACTTTCTTATTAGTACCATATACAGATGAAGATGAAGCATATACTAAGTGTTCAACACCCTTAGCACCATTATCATATGAATGACGACAAGCTTCTAGGATATTATAGAAACCAATCATATTAGACTGAATATAAGCATCAGGATTACTAATAGAATAACGTACACCAGCCTGAGCACCTAAGTTAACTACAATATCAGGTTTATGTTCTTCAAAGATATGATCAATAATAGCTTTATTTGCTAAATCATCTTTATAGAACACATAACTAGAATCACTATGTTCCTTTAAACACTTTTCAATCTCTTCTAAACGCCATTCTTTAATACTTACATCATAATAATCATTCATATTATCTAAACCAATAATATGAATAGGGGATTGTGTCTTTAATAGTTCTAATACTAAGTTACTACCAATAAAACCAGCAGAACCTGTAACTAAAACAGTTTTATTCTTTAAATCAATATGGTTCATATCATTCAACCTCCATATTAGTCTCTCTTAAAGATATCTCTAGTGTATACCTTATCTTTAACATCATCTAAACAAGAATCATATCTATTAGCTACAATAGCCTGACTTTCTTTCTTGAACTTCTTTAAATCATTAATAACTAAAGAACCAAAGAAAGTATCTCCATCCTTAAGTGTTGGTTCATAAATAACAACCTTAGCACCCTTAGCTTTAATTCTCTTCATAACACCCTGAATAGAAGACTGTCTAAAGTTATCAGAATTAGACTTCATAGTAAGTCTATATACACCAATGACTTTTTCTTCTTCTTTGCTTGGATCATAATCGCTATTTGCTTCATATCCACCAGCCATTTCAAGTACTTTGTCTGCAATATAATCTTTTCTAGTTCTATTACTTTCAACAATAGCACTAATCATATTCTGTGGAACATCATTGAAGTTAGCAAGTAACTGTTTGGTATCCTTAGGTAAACAATATCCTCCATAACCAAAGCTTGGGTTATTATAATGAGTACCAATACGTGGATCTAAACATACACCATTAATAATTTCCTGTGTATTTAAACCTTTTGTTTCAGCATAAGTATCTAATTCATTAAAGTATGATACACGTAATGCGAGATATGTATTAGCAAATAATTTAACTGCTTCTGCTTCAGTGAATCCCATAAATAAAGTATCAATGTTTTCTTTAATAGCACCCTGCTGTAATAGTGATGCAAATACTTCAGCTTTTTCTCTAGTATCGTCATCACAAGAAACAATAATTCTAGAAGGGTATAGGTTATCATATAAAGCCTTAGATTCACGTAAGAACTCTGGGCTAAAGATAATATTCTTAGTATTATATTTAGCTCTTACAGAAGCTGTATAGCCTACAGGAATAGTAGACTTAATAACCATAACAGCATCAGGATTTACCTTTAATACTAATTCAATAACTGCTTCTACTGCAGAACAGTCAAAGAAGTTCTTTTTACTATCATAGTTAGTAGGTGCTGCAATAACAACATAATCAGCATTCTTATATGCTTCTTCACCATCTAATGTAGCAGTTAAGTCTAATTCTTTTTCAGCTAAATATTTTTCAATATAATCATCCTGGATAGGAGACTTCTTATTGTTGATGAGTTCTACTTTACTAGGAATAATATCAACAGCTGTTACATGGTGATGCTGAGAAAGAAGAGTTGCAATAGATAAACCTACATATCCAGTACCAGCTACTGCAATATTGTATTTCTTATCTACTACAGGTTTACTAGTTTCTTTCTTTTCTTCTTCAAATAAGTCTGTTACTTCAAAATCTAATACTTCAGCTAATGACTGTAACTGATCAATAGAAGGAATATAATCCTGTCCTTCTAATCTACTAAGCATTGCTCTATGTATACCAGTCATATCAGCAAGCTGAGCCTGTGTTAACTTCTTTTCTTTTCTCTTAGCAGAAACAACGTCTGCCATCTTTGAATAAGAGATCTTCTTCATCTTATTTCCTCCCTAAATGTTATTTATAATCACAAATATAATAAATATTACTTACTTTTAAAACAGTCATAGTTTATCAAAGTTTATCTTATATGTCAATTATAATAGAAGGATATGTTGATATTTACTGCTTAATATAGAATTAATGTTATTTAAAGTAGAATTAAAGAATAAGGAAGTATTATTCTATTCTAAATTGTAAAGTAGTGTTCTGATATCAGTAAGAAAGAGTGGATTGAGTCCTTTCTACTCATTTATATGATATAATGAAGAACAAGGTTTGCATTACCAAAAGACAAAACTATATGTTGTATCTTGAGGATTACTAATTTTATCTCTAGAAAACATAAGGAGGAGAGTAAATGGATAAAACAGAGAAAGCATTAGAAGCATGTGAAAAAGTAATTGATGGAATTGAAGATAGCTCAATAACAACTGAATCAGCACTTTTACTATGTACAAAAATTGCACGTCTTACAAATGATGAAGAAAATATGATATGGCTTCAATATGAATATGGAGGATATCCAACAAATACTGAAGGGAAGGTTATTCGAGATGCATGGAATATTGCATATAAAAAAGGAAGAGGTTTTCAAGAAAATGGGGACTCATATATCTTTACAGAATTAGCTTCAGAACTTGAAGAAAAAATTATTGCTCAACAGAAGGCTGTTGGAAATTTTACAACTAATGGTGCGTCTGTGAGTGGAGCACAGGCATTAATAGCTATGGATAGGCTGACTGAAAATGTTCATAGATCGACAATTGCAATGGTTACAGGTGTTACTGTTGCAAAGGAAAGACTTTCTTTACTTAAAGCTCAATACTATGAATATGCTTTAAAGAAACAAATTGAACTGACCTTTGGTAATGTTGCAACAAGTGTTTTTATGAATTATAGAGAACGAGTAGACTTGGCATTTTCGGACTTATCAAAAGAAACTTTGTTGAAGTTACAGGCAATTGAAGGAAAATTAGATTCAGACAATCCAGAAATGTACTCACAAGCATTGACTACTTGTAGACGTTTATTTGAAAGCGTAGCCGTTGAGTTATTTGATAAGTATTTTCCTGGGTATACTAATAAGACATATAAGACCAAATCAGGTAAAGAAATTGATGTAAGTGGAGATCATTATAAAAACAAACTAACAGCTGTTATTGAAAAACTAGAAGACAAATCTCCTAATAAGACAGTTGTTGGAAGTGACATTATATATCTTTTGGATTGGATTGATAACCTAATTAATTTACAGTGCAAAGGTGTACATTCTGATATAACTAAAGAGGTTGCTGAAAGATGTATACTACAAACGTATATGTGTCTTGGGGATATATTAACTTTACAGTAATTTATTTGTAACAACAATTTCGTTTATTTGAATTACGCATTTACACGAAGACAATATATAGAATTAATTGGCATTGACAACTCACCAATCTGTGATATCTTATAGATGAAACTAATGGAACAGTAATGTTCTCGGTGTACAGGCACCGTAAAAAGTCGAATTCAAGAGGTAGAATCCAAAATAACCTCGTCCGAGTATATATCAAACAGATATATGAGCCTTGCAGTTAGGAGATAAACTGTAGACAAGAGATAGTCTTAAAAACAATCTCGTCCGAGTATATATCTAATAGATATATGAGCCTGGCGACCAGGATAAAACCTGTAATTCTTATACTATGAACAGGATGAATTTCCTGTTTTTTTATATGCTGTGTTTGTCTTATTTCTATCAGAGTGGTATTATTAACCCATATAAATAAGAGGGGTGTAATATCTATGATACTAGTAGACAAAGACATAATCGAAAGAAGTAAAGAAATATTCATTAATGGATATGATGAAGAAAATGTAAAACCTATTTCTTATGATATTCATATATCTGAAATCATTACTGAACATGGTAATGTAGATGAATATGACTTAAAATCTAAAGAAGCTATTATGGTCAAATGTATTGAAGAAATAAATGTTCCTACAGATTTATTAATAAGAGTAGAAAATAAGAACTCACTAATAAGAAAAGGTATTACCATCGTATCACCAGTATATAATCCAGGACACAAAACGCCTATCTATCTTAGGGTAGACAACATTTCTCCTGATACATTTAGAATATCTAAGGATTTATGTATTGCTCAAATGGTATTTGAACAACTTTCTTCAAAACCAATACATACTTATAATGAACAAATCAATGCATCATTCAATAATGAATGGCAATACAAAGGATTATCTCATTACAAAGATAGTTACGAAAAAAGAACGACTAAGGTAAACAAGGAATAATAAGCAATCCTTACCTTTGTGCAAATCTCCATTAGTTGGTTTATCTAAGCTTTATGTAGATTTGATTAATCTCATTTGACATGCTTACACAATTCCTGGTTGTCCCCACAACTAGGTTTTTCTTATGTTTATCAGTTCCTCTATCTAATGCATATAGTAATCTTAGACTCTCTATTTACTACATATAGTAATCTTAGTACTAAAATCACTATATATAGTCTTTTAGTATCTCTATTCTCTATATAAGAGTACTACTATCTCTATCTATTACCTATATCCCAATTTTACTAGACATAATCAACCAAATATGGCATAATACATCTCTGTACGAAAGGAAATGTAGACTATGATATCAACACATAATGTATCACTCAGATACGGAGATCGCGCTTTATTTGAAGATGTATCAGTAAAATTTACTGAAGGAAATTGTTATGGGATTATTGGTGCAAATGGTGCTGGTAAATCCACATTCTTAAAAATATTATCAGGTGAAATAGAACCAAACAAAGGTGAAGTTATTATTGAACCTAATAAAAGATTATCTGTTTTAAAACAGGACCACTTTGCTTATGATGACAACAAAGTAGTAGAAACAGTCATCATGGGTAATAAGAGACTATTTGAAATCATGCAGGAAAAAGAAAAGCTATATGCTAAAGCTGATTTTAATGATGAAGATGGTATTAGACTAGGAGAACTTGAAGGTGAGTTCGCAGACATGGATGGCTGGAATGCTGAAAGTGATGCTGAAATCATGTTAAATGGTTTAGGTATTACAACAGAATACCATGATATGTATATGAGAGACTTAGATGGTAACCAGAAAGTTAAAGTATTATTAGCCCAGGCTTTATTTGGAAACCCTGATATTCTTTTACTAGATGAACCTACCAACCATCTAGACCTAAAGAGTATCAGATGGTTAGAAAACTTCCTATTAAACTTTAAGAACACAGTCATTGTAGTATCACATGACCGTTACTTCTTAAATAAAGTATGTACACATATTGCTGATATTGATTACAGCCGTATTCAGCTATATGTAGGTAACTATGATTTCTGGTATGAATATTCTCAGATGCAGATCCAGCAGATGAAAGACCAGAACAAGAAAGCAGAAGCTAAAAAGAAAGAATTAGAAGAATTCATTGCACGTTTCAGTGCCAATGCTTCTAAAGCAAAACAGGCTACTTCTCGTAAGAAACTATTAGATAACTTAGAAATGGCAGATATGAAACCATCATTAAGAAGATATCCATTCATTGGTTTTAAACCAGGTAGAGAAGTAGGAAACATTGTATTAAATGTAGAAAACCTTACTAAAGTAGTAGATGGAGAAACTCTTATTAATAATGTTTCATTCTCTATTCTTCCAAATGAAAAGGTTGCTTTTGTAGGAGACGATAAAGCAACAGAAGCATTCTTTAAGATCATCATGGGAGAAGACAAAGACTTTGAAGGTTCTTATAAATGGGGTATTACGACTACTCAGTCATACTTCCCTAAAGATAATTCAGCATTCTTTAATGATTGTGAATTATCTTTATTAGACTGGTTAAGACAGTTTACTGATGGCAGTATGTATGAACAGGAATTAAGAGGATGGTTAGGTAGAATGTTATTCTCTGGTGATGAAGCATTAAAGAAAGCGAATGTTTTATCAGGAGGAGAAAAGGTAAGATGTATGCTTGCTAAAATGATGATGCATGATGCAAATGTATTAATCTTTGATGAACCTACAAACCACCTTGATCTAGAATCTATCCAGGCATTAAACCAAGGTTTAATGCGTTTCCCAGAAAACATTCTATTTACTTGTCATGACCACCAGTTTGTTCAGACAATTGCGAATAGAATTATTGAATTCACTGCAGAGGGTACAATTGACCGTCTATCAACATTTGATGAATATCTAGAATACAAGGACACACTTGAAGCATAAGAGCGGATTAAACCGCTCTTTTTTTCTTCTCAAGGCTAGGTTCTTATACGATGAGTATGTTAATACCTGTATCATCCTATAAGGCTTAGAATAGCTAAAAATCATTTTCTAAATCTGAAACTCACTTATAAACAGATTCTAAAAGTATTATCATATTACTTATAGAAATAGGAGGATAACTTAATGGGAAAACTATTATTAACTGGTGTTGATGGAAACTTAGGTCAATTAGCTGCTGACGTATTACTTACATTAGAACCAGTAGAAAACTTAATCTTTTGTGGTTATAACGAAGAATCACTTAAGAAATATGCTGAAAAGGGTGTAGAAACACACGTAACTAACTTTAATAATCCTGATGGATTAGTTGAAGCATTTAAAGGGGCTGATGCTCTCGCATTAATCTCTATGCCATTTGTTGGTGTTAAAAGACAAAATGCACATAAGAATGCTGTAGATGCAGCTAAAGCAGCAGGTGTTAAACAAATTATCTATACTTCTTTGGTTAATGCTGATGATGAAACAAACCCATCAGTAGAAAAGAAAGATCATATCTATACTGAAAAATATATTCAGGAAGTAGGTCTAGACTATCAGTTCATGAGAAACTCTCAATATGCTGAAGCAATGGTTACTAATTACTTTACTTACGCTCATATGAATGCACCACTTACTAATTCACAAGGTGATGGTCTAATGGCTTATATTTCTCGCAAAGACTGTGCTAAAGCATTAGCTTATGCATTACATAGATCAAATGAATTCCACCATAAGGTATGGAATATTAATGGATTAGAACTAATGACTATTTCAACATTCTGTGCTATTGGTGATGTAAGTACAGGAAATCATGTACCATTTGTAAACGTCACTGATGAAGAAAACTATCAGATCTGGGATGCAATGGGTGTCCCTAGAACAACTGATGGCGTATTCCTAAAGGATTCAGAAGCACCATTCTCTTCAGATGGTATGGTTACATTTGCACAGGCTATTAGAGAAGGTAAGATGGATATTCATACAAAAGACTTTACTGAACTAACAGGAGACACACCTATCTCTGTAAGATATATGTTTGATCATAATGAAGAATTCCAGATTGGTGAAAGACATTCTCAAGACAAATAAACTATACACTAGAGCGGATTAAACCGCTCTTTTTTACTTTCTGAGGCTAGTTATTATACGATGAGTAGTTAATACCTGTATCATCCTATAAGGCTTGGATGGAGCAATTTAACGGTTTAGTAACATTTGAATTGTTTGTTCTGATACACTTAATCAACTAAAAAGTCCTGACTGCAATAAATTGTACAGTCAGGATAGTTATAAAGGTAATCAGTTAATATGTAAAATTAATATAGAGAATATCTTCTTTATTGAATGACACCAATAGCTTAAATTGAAATACTTCTTTTTTGTATTGTTTCTTTATTATTTCTATTGCCTCATCTTTTGGATAAAGTGCACCATTCACATCATAAAAGCCATTGTACGCTCTAAATTCTCTTAGATATTCAATACATTCATCATCTGTCAAATCAATATCTTCTTTGCTGATGATTTGTGCATTAAACTTAAAGTCATCTTTATTAAATAAGATTGGAATTCTTATTTCAGAAGTATCAATATAATTCGTATTATTTTCTATATCTTTAATAGGAGATGAAAAATCTTTGCATTGATCATAAGTTAAATACTCATTAAAATTAAAGTTTCGTGCATTGTAGTTATTTCTAAGATCTGATAATTCTGTTAAGTCTAGATCACCATTTGTTTCTACAGTTATTTTTGTAGCATATGAGTTAATAGCATAATGAACTGCATTTATAATAGTAGCTTTAAATTTCTTTGCTGTAAAATTATTAGTTATCCATTTATTCTCTTCAATGTTTGAAAACTTGAAGTTGTTTGTTTTAGTGCCTTCAGTCAGTTCTATGTCCCAACCAAATACTTTTTCTTGTTTCATTAGATTATGTAATTCCTTAGTAACATCTTCAACGTTACATTTTTGTGGAACTTCTTGAATTTGATTGATCTTTTTCTTTTCTTCATTTATTGATTCAAATAATTCCTTTTCAGCATCATCATTAATCGAATAATTACAATTAAGTAACTGAGCAAACTGATTGCATTGATTACGGAACTCTTCTTTTATTTTTTTAGTTGATAAATCGAATTTATCCCAAATTACGTTTACAACTTCATCTCTCACTTTGTCCCATTCATTAAATAGTGAAAGAAATGATATTGGTAGCAATCTTGTGTAATAGATCAAATACAGCATTAATAAGAATTCTTTATTAAAACTATCTGTCCATACCGTATTCTTAATACATAAATAATCAGAAATACAAAAATCAAATGATAGTTCAATTTTATCCTTTTTTTCTATTCTCTTGGCTACAGCAGGTACAATAGCTTTAATATGGTCCGTAGCTAAATCTGAAAACTTAAATTTCTTGTTTGTTTTATCAGAAATGGTTAATAGAAATAAGTCTTTCAAACTATTTCTATAATCTTCATTTAACATTTCCTTCTCGCAATATATATAGGAGTAAAAACTTTCTAACATATAGGATACGGTTAGAGGAAATATGTCGCCGTTATAATATCGATTGTTTAGATAAACATTTTTTAAAATCAATTTATAGATGTATTCTCTTTCTTTGTAATTTTCGTTTTTCAAAACATATTCCATAAATATATCCAACAATGTTTTACTATCTGCAGATACAATGGAATTATCAGATGTTTTCCAAGAAAACTGACTTAACTCATAGAAATAATTAACAATCAATTTGAATACCCATAATTTGCAGGTAACTGTCTTTCCACTCT
>UMKZ01032889.1_pt1 | contig 15381 bp, 12 predicted proteins | sample 1966441 | NCBI WGS metagenome assembly UMKZ01 (sample SAMEA4836189, study PRJEB28245) | human gut metagenome | biome: gut microbiome; material: fecal sample | place: Denmark | collected 2008
GGAGCAAGTTTGAAGTTGTAAAGGTCACCGATACCACCCTGAGAAGATGGAGTGTTGATCAGGATACGGCAGGTTTTCATAGCTGCTGCATGTTTTTCCATCTTTTCTTTCTCTCTTGTGTCGATGTAGAGAGCGGATGTATGTCCATAACCGCCGTCAGCTACAAGCTGTTCAGCTTTGGCGATTGCTTCATCAAATGTTTTGGCCTTGTACATGGCAAGTACAGGGGAAAGTTTCTCATGTGCGAATTCTTCGCTGATATCTACAGATTCAACTTCACCGATCAGGATCTTTGTTTCAGGAGGAACTGCAACGCCTGCCATCTCAGCGATAGTAGCAGCTTTCTGACCTACGATCTTGGCATTTAATGCGCCATTGATCAGGATTGTTTTTCTTACTTTCTCTAATTCATCCGGTTTCAGGAAGTAGCATCCTCTGTAAAGGAACTCTTCTTTTACTTTCTTGTAAACGCTCTCGAGAACAGTTACGGACTGCTCGGAAGCACAGATCATACCATTGTCAAATGTTTTGGAATGGATGATGGAGTTAACTGCCAGACGGATATCTGCGCTGTCATCAATGATAACAGGAGTATTTCCAGGTCCTACACCTAATGCAGGTTTTCCGGAAGAATAAGCAGCCTTAACCATTCCAGGACCACCTGTTGCAAGGATGATGTCAGCTTCACGCATAACCTGATTTGTCAGGTCAAGACTTGGAATATCGATCCATCCGATGATTCCTTCCGGTGCACCAGCCTCTACAGCAGCTTCCAGAACAACTTTTGCTGCATCGATGGTACATTTCTTTGCACGAGGATGCGGGCTGATGATGATCGCATTACGTGTTTTCAGTGCGATCAGAGTTTTGAAGATTGCAGTAGATGTCGGGTTTGTTGTAGGAATAACGGCTGCGATCAGACCGATCGGTTCCGCGATTTTCTTAATACCATAAGCAGTGTCTTCTTCGATCACACCGCAGGTTTTTGTGTTCTTATATGCGTTGTATACATACTCAGCAGCGTAATGGTTCTTGATAACCTTATCTTCTACAATACCCATTCCGGTTTCTTCCACTGCGTCTTTTGCAAGCGGGATACGGGCTTTGTCAGCAGCAGTAGCAGCAGCTTTGAAAATCTTATCTACCTGCTCCTGGGTAAATGTTGCGAAAATCTTCTGTGCCTCTTTCATGGCTGCAATCTTTGCAGTAAGGGCTTCAGGGGTGTCGATGATGGTTGGGATAGTGTTCTCTTTTTTTGCCATTTTGGAATCCTCCTGTTTTCGTTTTCCTTAAAATTATTTACCGTGACCTGTTATAGTGACATTATACAAATAAACTGACTATTCGGTCAACAGTAACTTTAATATGAGTATAACAAAATATTATATCGAAAATTGTGCATAATCACGTAAATAATGTGAATAAAATATCAATTGTCAGAATATATGAGAAAAATTTAACAAGACCGACAAAACGCAGACGACTGTGAAATTTTTCTGGTTGGCAACTGAGAGAAAGTTAAAAAAATAACGTTAATAAATTAACAACCTCGATGATGCTATTATATGACTTCGTTAATCATTTGTCAATCAACAAAACGATAAAAAAGTTAACAAATACTAACTTTGAAATTTGTATAAAAATGACAATATAATTTGTTGAAGGATTTTGAGAAAAACAGATATTTTAATATAATAGATTATAAGAACATATAGAAAATAAGAGTATATAAAACATGAATATATCAGCTTACAGCTCCGGGGCAAGTATGTTTTTCCGTGCATTTGCAGGAGTCTTAGAAAAACTTAGCCCCTCGGAATCTGCGTTATTCAGAAAAATGCAACTGTCTGAGCCGACAGGCGAGTTTTGCATTTTTCTGAATGGTTTTAGCAGATTCCGAGGGGCTTAGCTTTTCTTAGGCTCCGAAACCGCATGGAAAAACATACTTGCTCCGGAGCGTCCCTTTTTATTTATCTCAGGCTTTTCTGAAAGCCGCTCTCTTACGTTCTCTGGAATCCAGCAGTCTCTTGCGGATACGGAGAGACTCCGGTGTAACTTCCAGCAACTCATCCTGGTCGATGAAGTCAATTGCCTGTTCCAGACTCAGAACTCTTGGTGGAGTCAGTTTCAGTGCATCATCAGCAGAAGAAGAACGGGTATTGGTCAGATGTTTGGTCTTGCAGACATTCAGTTCGATATCTTCAGCTTTACCGTTCTGTCCAATGACCATACCGCTGTAAACTTTTGCACCAGGTCCGATAAACAGAGTACCACGCTCCTGAGCAGCGAACAGACCATAAGTAACCGCTTCACCAGCCTCAAATGCGATCAGAGATCCCTGTTTTCTGTACTGGAAGTCTCCCTTATAAGGTGCATATCCATCAAACATGGTATTGATGATACCGGTACCTTTAGTGGAAGTAAGGAATTCACCACGGAATCCGATCAGTCCACGGGAAGGAATGTGGAATTCCAGACGGACAGTACCGTCGCTGGCAGTGCTCATACCCTGCAGTTCCCCTTTACGTTCACTCAGTTTCTGGATCACAGTACCGGAAAATTCTTCCGGAACATCGACATAAGCGATTTCCATTGGCTCCAGTTTCTTGCCGCGTTCGTCTGTTTTGTACAGAACTTCCGGTTTACTTACTGCAAATTCATAACCTTCACGTCTCATGTTCTCGATCAGGACAGAAAGATGAAGTTCTCCACGTCCGGAAACTTTAAATGCTTCTGTTGTCTCTGTATCTTCTACACGAAGGCTGACGTCTGTGTTCAGCTCACGGTAGAGACGGTCACGGAGATGACGGGAAGTAATGTATTTACCTTCCTGACCAGCCAGCGGACTGTCATTTACGATGAAGTTCATGGCGATAGTCGGCTCGGAAATCTTCTGGAACGGAATTGCTTCTGGGTTGTCTCCTGCGCAGAGAGTATCACCGATATGAATATCTGCGATACCGGAAATCGCAACGATAGAACCGATGTTGGCTTCTTTTACTTCAATTTTGTTCAGACCGTCAAACTCATAGAGCTTGCTGATCTTAACTTTTTTACGCTTGTCAATATCATGATGGTTTAACAGAGTCAGTTCCTGGTTAACGGCAATCTTACCATTCTCAACTTTACCTACACCGATACGTCCAACGTATTCGTTGTAGTCGATAGTGCTGATCAGAACCTGAGTATCTGCATCCGGATCTCCTTCCGGAGCAGGGATATATTTAAGAATCGCATCAAACAGTGGAGCCATATCCTTAGGAGTATCGTTTAAGTCGATCACAGCATGGCCAGCTTTTGCAGAAGCATACAGGAACGGACAGTCAAGCTGTTCATCAGAAGCACCGAGGTCCATGAGAAGTTCCAGAACTTCATCTACAACTTCATCCGGGCGGGCTTCCGGACGGTCGATCTTGTTGATACATACGATGACATGAAGGTCCAGTTCCAGAGCTTTTTTCAGAACGAATTTTGTCTGAGGCATAGCACCTTCGAATGCATCAACGAGAAGAATAACGCCGTCTACCATCTTCAGTACACGCTCTACTTCACCACCGAAATCGGCATGTCCTGGTGTGTCGATGATGTTGATTTTTGTGTCTTTGTAATGAATCGCTGTATTTTTGGATAAAATAGTGATACCACGTTCACGCTCAATGTCATTGGAGTCCATGACACGTTCTTGGACTTCCTGGTTCTCACGGAATACACCACTCTGTCTCAGAAGCTGGTCAACCAGAGTAGTTTTACCGTGGTCAACGTGTGCGATAATGGCTACGTTACGTACGTCTTCACGTTTTGTTCTCATAAAATGATTTCCTTTCCTTTCGAATCTAAAAATAATAAATAATTGAAATAAATAACGAAACCTGTTGCTGACCGTCGAAAGTGAGCGGGCAGTAACTTGTTTGTTCCTATTATTATGTGTTTTTCTTTAATGAGTTACCCGAATTTCCAGTTTACCACATTTTCGCCAGATTACAAGGTGTTGAAAAAACTTTTTTTTATTTTGTGGTAAATTTCTGTAATAAACTTCCGGACATGGACATATCTTAGTATAGAACAATATTAAGGCACAGCAGAGGATAGCAGAGAAAAAAATCACCTGCTATGGAACTGCAAGGAAGGAGAACCACATTATGGCAGATAAAATTATTGAAAACAATCAGGTATCTATGATGGGAAAAATAGCAGCAGGATTTACTTTCAGCCACCAGGTCTTTGGAGAGGGTTTCTATATGACAGAGCTTCTGGTCAAAAGACTCAGTGAATCCGAGGACAGGATTCCGGTGATGGTGTCAGAACGGCTGGTCGATGTGACACAGGATTATATCGGAGAATACGTGGAAATTCACGGACAGTTCCGTTCCTATAACAGACATGAGGAAAAACATAACCGCCTTGTGCTTTCTGTATTTACCCGGGAACTGAAATTTGTGGAGGAAGAGGACGAGACAGTTCCGGTGAACCAGATTTTTCTCGATGGATTTATCTGTAAACCTCCGGTCTATCGAAAAACGCCTCTGGGCCGTGAGATTGCGGATGTGCTTCTGGCGGTCAACAGACCGTATGGAAAATCCGACTACATACCATGTATCTGCTGGGGAAGAAATGCCCGCTATGCATCTGCCTTTGAAGTGGGAGGCCATGCACTGATCTGGGGACGTATCCAGAGCAGGGAATATATGAAACGGATCGGTGAAAATGAGACAGAAAAACGAGTGGCGTATGAAGTTTCTGTAAGTAAGCTGGAATATATGGAATAAAAGCAAAGTTATTCTTCTCCTGAGAATACTGCAGAACAATTTTCTGTGAAATGAAAAAGAGACAGAGGAATGTGATGCAGAGATCAGTAGCCGTTGGTGCGACACGAACAACTGCTTGCAATTATTCAGAAACTGCGGTAATATAAGCATATTCAAAATAAAAAAGAAGGTACAATTTCAGTAACGATAAAGAGGAATTGTTTATTATGGAAAGAGAGTTTACAGAAGTTTACTGCGGAAGCGGAAAGGGGAAAACAACGCTGGCGATCGGCCAGTGTCTGAGAGCTTCAGCCAAGGGAAAAAGCGTTATTATCATTCAGTTTCTGAAAGGAAGAGAGCGCAGGGAATTAGATTTTCTGGAGGAACTGGAGAATCTGGATATCAAGATTTTCCGTTTTGAAAAGCTGGAGAAATGCTATCAGGAGCTGACAGATCAGGAGAAGGCGGAGGAGAAGACCAATATTCTCAATGCCCTGAACTTTGCGAGAAAGGTAATCGCAACCCAGGAATGTGACTTCTTATTGCTGGATGAGATTCTTGGACTTTTGGATTACGGCATTACCACAGAAGAGGCAATCGGTGAAATCCTTAAAATGAAGGATGAGAGTATGCATATTCTGCTTACCGGCCGTACTTTGCCGGAAGGTCTGCGAAAATATGCGGACAGTATCACGACACTGACAACAGAATTGTTGGAGAAATAGCAAAACAGTAACTGGTCGGAGGTTCTGACAGATCTGGCAGCCGCTATCCTGTAAGGCAGCCGGACAGTTGCATAAAATAATTGCAAAACTATGGAAACTACAGAAGAATAAAGGAGGAAGGCAAATGGCAATTTTTAAAGGTGCAGGTGTTGCAATCGTAACCCCGATGTATGAAGACGGTAAGGTTAATTATGAGAAACTTGAGGAACTCCTGGAGTATCAGATTGCAAACAGTACAGATGCGATCATCATTTGCGGAACAACAGGAGAATCATCTACAATGACACACGGCGAACATCTCAAAACGATCAAGTTCGCGATCGATAAGGTAAACAAACGTGTTCCTGTCATTGCAGGTACAGGCTCTAACTGTACAGAAACAGCGATCATGCTGTCCAGGGAGGCTGCTTCCTACGGTGCAGATGCGCTCCTGGTTGTAACTCCATATTATAATAAAGCAACACAGAAGGGACTGATCGCTCATTATACAGCAATCGCAGAGGCAGTTCCGGAAACCCCGATCATTATGTACAATGTTCCGAGCCGTACAGGATGTAACATTCAGCCTGCAACAGCAGTTGCTCTTGCAAAGAATGTAAAGAATATCGTTGGTATCAAAGCTGCAAGCGGAGATTTATCTCAGATTGCAACCATGATGTCCATGGCTGACGGAGCAATCGAGCTGTATTCCGGAAACGATGACCAGGTACTTCCGATCCTTTCTCTTGGCGGACTTGGTGTAATTTCCGTACTTTCCAACGTAGCTCCGAAGGAAACACATGACATGGTTATGAAATTCCTGGAAGGCGATACCAAAGGCGCAGCAGAGATCCAGTTAAAAGCAATCCCGCTGATCCATGCACTGTTCAGCGAAGTAAACCCGATCCCTGTAAAAACAGCCCTGAACCTGATGGGACAGGAAGTCGGACCGCTTCGTATGCCATTATCTGAAATGGAAGAAGCAAACAAAGAGAAACTTGCACAGGCTATGAAAGATTTTGGAATCAAACTTGCATAAGTTCCATACAGAAAAAACAAATCTGTGTAAGTGCAAAGCGGAGAGGAAAAACAAATGGTAAAGATTATTATGCATGGCTGTAACGGCCATATGGGTCAGGTGATCTCAGGGCTTGTAGAGAAAGATCCGGATGCTGAGATCGTAGCTGGTATTGACGTGACAGATCAGGGAAAGAACAGCTACCCTGTTTATACAAATATGGAAGAATGTCAGGTGGAGGCAGATGCACTGATCGATTTTTCTTCTGCAAAAGCAACAGATGCGCTCCTTGCTTACTGTGAGAAACGTAAACTTCCGGTTGTATTATGTACAACAGGTTTAAGTGAGGAACAGCTTGCAAAAGTGGAAGAGACTGCTAAAAATGTTGCAGTTCTGAAGTCTGCAAATATGTCTCTCGGAATCAACACATTAATGAAGCTGCTTCAGGACGCAGCGAAAGTTCTGGCAACAGCAGGATTTGATATGGAGATTGTTGAGAAACATCACAGACTGAAAGTAGATGCTCCAAGCGGAACCGCACTGGCACTGGCTGACAGCATCAATGAGGCAATGGACAATCAGTATCATTACACTTACGACCGCAGCCAGAGACGCGAGATGCGTGATGACAAAGAAATCGGTATTTCCGCAGTTCGTGGTGGTACCATTGTCGGAGAGCATGAAGTGATCTTTGCCGGTCCGGACGAAGTGATCGAATTTAAGCATACTGCATATTCCAAGGCAGTATTTGGAAAAGGTGCGATCGAAGCAGCGAAATTCCTGGCTGGCAAACCGGCAGGACGCTATGATATGAGCGACGTGATCAGCGCAAAATAAGAAACACAGGTTTCAGGTTCAAACACCTTATCGTGCAGATACGAACGGTTTTTGACCTTTTGGCTCTGATATCATAAAAATATAAAATATATAAAAAAAAGAAGTGTTTTCCAGATGGTGGAAGCACTTCTTTTTTATTCTGACAATTTATTCTGATAACAAGAAAATACAAGACAGAATGTTTTGCATGAAGTTACTGTAAATCAGTCAGCAATGCGGACGATTTGATCCGTTTGACGGATGCATGACTGAGTGGAAATAACTTAATGGTAATAGGCATAGGTCAGAAGCCTGCGGGAATCCTCCCAGCGGCTGGCTGAAGAACTTCCGCCTAATACTACCGAGATATAAGTATTTCCTTTCTGGGAATAAGAAAGACCTACGAAACAATATCCGGCCTTGTTTGTATAACCGGTTTTCATTCCCTGAACACCCGGAAGATTTCCGAGCAGTGCATTGGTGGTGCCGATATAATAGGTACGTCCTGTGTTCAGATTAGAGAAAGAATAATAGCCGGTGCTGATCAGTTTACGGAACATATTTCGTTTGATCGCATAGCGGGCGATTTTGGCAAGGTCAGAAGCAGTGGTGTAATGATCATAGCCGAAATCCAGTCCATTTGGTGTGGCAAAATGGGTATTGGTGCATCCGATCGCTGCCGCTTTTTTATTCATTAAGTCCACAAATTTTGCGGTGGAACCACTGACGTGTTCTGCAATGGCAACCGCAGTGTCATTGTGCGAAGGAAGCATGAGGGAATAAAGAAGATCCTTCAGGTAAAAAACTTCCCCTGCATTTGCATAAAGCTTGCTTGGTTCAATGGAAGCTGCATAGGGAGAAAAGGTTACTTTTTCATTCAGTTTACAGTTTTCCAGTGCAAGGATACAGGTCATGATCTTGGTTGTACTGGCGTTTGCATGGCGTACATTTTCGTTTTTGGCATATACAACTTTTCCGGTGTTCGCATTAATGAGAAGGGCACAGTCGGAAGAAAGATTGTAATCGAGACCGGTATGTTCCAGGGTTCCGTTTGCATTAAAATAATAATTGGTTTTCTGGATCCGGTGTTTTCCGGTGACTGCCTTTCCGTCTTTGCCGAAATAATAGGTTGTCCCGGATTTATCTGTGATCCATCCGGTGACCATTGCACCGTCTTTGCCTACATAGTAGTAGTTATTTTTATAACGGATCAGAGTGTTTTTAATCAGGTAGCCCTGAGATCTGCTACCGAAATAATATTGTTTTCCGTTATAAGTGTGCCAGCTGCACCAGCGATGACCAAGGTGATTAAAACGATATGTTTTATTGTTGATCTTCAGAAAGACATTTTTGGCAAACGTTTTGTCTTTGTACTGATATTTCCAGAAATCACCATCAGGGACGAATTTTCCGGCAGCAGCTTTTTCCGGCTTCTGAAGAGTAGACGCAGCATAGACTGTTGACAGACTGCATGTGAAAAGCAGAAACAGAACAGTGAAAAACAAAAAAACAGTGCTGCGCAGTGAGTGGTTACTTTTTCTTTTCATAAAAATTCTCCTTTGACTCCTTTGTAATTATTTTCTGCTCTCAGGCAATTATCAATATAACACTTACAGTAAAATTTTTCCAGAATATGATTTGATTTTATGCACATATTAAGGGTACAGAAATTGTTACTGTTCACGGAACGGGCAGTAACCAGAAAAATATAAAGTTCGGAGAGCATCTGCGGGAGAAAATGGCAGAGCATATTCCGGGAACAGGAGACGAATATGAGAAAAAAAGCAAAAAAGATTCTTATGAGTACAGCACTGATTCTGACACTGTGTATGTTTACTGCCTGTGGAAATAACAATAATGCGGCAGACGAGGTTGACACGAATAAGGAAAATATGACAGACGAAAACATGACAGGAGATGACAACGTGGATGATATTGGCAATACAGATGCAAATGACCGGAATAATGGCACTGACAATAACGGAAACGATGCAGCAGGTAATGCCGCCGATAACAGAAATGAAAATAATACGGCAAACGACAGTGCAGATAATACGACAGATAACGCCGGAGCTGTCACAGAAAACGGTGTGGCAGATGATAACCTGACCGGAAACGGAGCCGCAGAAGATGGAATGGCAGGCAATGATACAGACATAAATCCCGGCGATGCAAATGTGGACAGAAACAATAATGGTGACGGAACCGTATCAGGTGAGCTTGGAAACAGTGTCAGAGACCTTGGCGAGGGTGTGGGGAACGCAGTGGAAGATGTAGGTGATGCAGTCGGAAACGCTGCTGAAGGCAGATAAAAAAGAACGGAAAACGAGAAGAAATGATCCAGGGAAAAGGCTGATGCGGGAAGGCACGGCCTTTTTCCTGTAAACAGATTCTTTTGGGGTTGCAGGAGACGGGCAGGGTGTGATATCCTGTAGATATCAAAACTTTCCTGAGGTAATGTGGAAAAGTGCAGAGCCGCCGGAATGTTTTAACCAAATCAAGTAAGTCCCCTGCTTCAATTGCGAAAAGCAATAAGCAGTGGGTGGGGACTTGCTTGTATCAGGAAGAGTGCAAGCTCTTTCTGATAAACTGCGGAGCAGTTATTTGGTTATGAGCAAGTAGCGAAGCGGATTGCGAATATCCGCTTGACCCAAATAGCGAAGCGGATGTTTTTATCCGCTTGACTCGAATCAGGCAGGTTTCGAAGAGAATGTTTTTTATCCACCTGATGTAGAATAAAGAAGGGACAGAAAGAAAGATGAAATTTCGACCATGTATTGATATACATAATGGAAAAGTGAAACAGATCGTGGGAGGCAGCCTGACAGATGTTCAGGATCAGGCACAGGAGAACTTTGTGTCGGAACAGGATGCTGCTTTTTATGCCAGACTTTATAAAGATGCCGGGATCAGAGGCGGCCATGTGATCCTGCTCAACAGTCAGGATTCTCCTTATTATGAAGCGACAAAAGCACAGGCAATGCTCGCGCTTGCTGCATATCAGGGCGGACTTCAGATTGGAGGGGGAGTCAGTCCGGACAATGCAGGAGAGTATCTGAAAGCCGGTGCCAGTCATGTGATCGTGACTTCCTATGTATTTAAAGATGGAAAAATTTCCTGGGAAAAACTGGAACAGATGGAGCAGGCAGCAGGAAAAGAACATCTTGTGCTGGATCTGAGCTGCCGCAAAAAAGGGGACAGTTATTACATTGTAACAGACCGCTGGCAGAAATTTACAGAGGTTCCGGTAACTCTGGAGACAATGGAGAAACTGGGAAGCTATTGTGATGAATTTCTGGTTCATGCAGTGGATGTGGAAGGCAAAGCTCATGGAGTGGAGACAGAACTTGCAGCACTGCTGAGCGAATATACCGGACGCCCGGTAACCTATGCAGGAGGGGTCGGTTCCATGAAAGATATTGAAGACCTGAGAACTTATGGAAAAGGCCGTCTGGATGTTACGGTGGGAAGCGCACTGGATCTTTTCGGCGGAACGATTCCGTTTACAGAACTTGTAAAATTATAGGAAAAAAAGTAACTCTAAAGGCACAGAACCGTTACGAAAATGGGTGAATTTAAGTATATTCTGTCACTATTGGGACAAGAACTTGGAACTTATTCCTAAAGTAAACAGAAAAAATGTGAAATTTTAATAAAATAGTGTTAAAATTCAAAAATGTGTGTTATAATAGATTCATCAAACAGCAAAGGGGATGGAAGCATGAAATTTATCATCAGCGGAAAAAATATTACAGTTACAGAAGGGCTTAAGACAGCGGTCGAAGACAAGCTCGGTAAACTGGAAAGGTATTTCACTCCTGACACCGAAGTTGTAGTAACTTTAAGTGTGGAAAAAGAAAGACAGAAAATCGAAGTTACAATTCCTGTAAAAGGAAACATTATCCGTTCTGAACAGGTAAGCAATGACATGTATGTATCAATCGATCTGGTTGAAGAAGTCATTGAACGTCAGCTTCGCAAGTACAAAAATAAAATCGTAGACAAACAGCAGGCGGCTGCGAACTTCCAGAAAGCATATCTGGACAAAGATTATGAGGAAGATGAAGAAGTTAAGATCATCCGTACCAAGAAATTCGGAATCAAACCAATGTATCCGGAAGATGCATGCGTACAGATGGAACTTCTCGGACACAACTTCTTTGTATTCTACAATGCAGAAACCGAGCAGGTAAATGTTGTTTACAAACGTAAAGGTAATACTTACGGTCTTATTGAACCGGAATTCTGATCAGACAAAAAGAGCTGAAAAGAGAATAAAAAATTAAATCAGAAAACATAATGTTACCAGACCTGAGGGGAACTGTAACAGCATAAAAAAACTCCATGCAGAAAAAGAAACTTCTGCATGGAGTTTTTTTGACGCAGTACTTAAAGTATGGTAAAATGCTAAACAGATGAAATTAAAAGGAAGGGGTAAAAATAATGAGAAAAGCCGGAGTTTTAATGCCGGTTTCTGCACTTCCGTCACGTATCGGTGCCGGAGAGCTTGGAGAGGCGGCATTTCATTTTATAGAATTATTAAAAAAGAACCACGTAAAAATCTGGCAGATCCTGCCGCTGAACCCGGTTGGCTATGGAAATTCTCCGTATCAGCCATATTCCTCCTGTGCAGGAGATGAACTGTATATCAGTCTGGACACGCTCGCAGAGGAAGGTCTGCTGAAAACGAAACCGGAGGCATTTCAGGAGAATGCACGAAAGGTAGATTATGAGGCTGTCCGTGTATACAGAGAACCTTTTTTACGAGAAGCATTTGCTGCCTTTACAGAGAAAAAAGGACAGGAAGAGGCCGCTTATAAAGAGTTTACAGCACAGGAATGGGTCTATGAGTATGGCGTATTCCGTGCATTAAAGAAGGCGAACAACGGGGACTGCTGGAACGACTGGCCGGAAGAATACCGGACCTGGCCGGAGAACAGACAGGAATTATCCGCAGAGGTAGAGGCAGAAGCTCAGTATCAGATGTTTCTTCAGTATCTTTTCTATACACAGTGGATGGCTGTGAAACGCGCTGCCAATGAAGCTGGTATTGAGATCATGGGAGATGTTCCGTTCTATGTAGGCCAGGATTCCGTAGACGTCTGGGGCGGCAAAGATAACTTCCTTCTGGACACAGATGGCAGACCGATCTTTATCGCAGGAGTACCGCCGGACTATTTCAGTGCCACAGGACAGAGATGGGGAAATCCAATCTATGACTGGGACTATCTGAAAGAAAATAATTATCAGTTCTGGGTAGAACGCATCGGTTACAGCAGTAAGCTGTTTGACATTATCAGAATTGACCATTTCCGCGCATTTGATACTTTCTGGAAGATTCCGGCAACCTGTCCGACTGCCATTGAGGGAGAATGGATCGAAGCACCGGGATATGAAGTGATCGATACTCTGAGAAAAGAGATTCCGGGAGTAAACCTTGTCGCAGAGGATCTGGGACTGCTGCGTCCGGAAGTTCTGGAGCTGAAAGACCATTATCATCTGAAAGGTATGAAAGTTCTGATTTTTTCCATAGAAACAGGTGGAAAATATGCCCGCGATACCTTCCATGATGTGGAAAACATGATCTTCTATACAGGAACACATGATAATGACACGATCATGCAGTGGTATGACAGCCTGAGCACAGCCGCCAGAAAAAAAATCCGCCGCATGCTGAAGAAGGCAGGAGCCTCACAGGGCTCTGTAAAGGACAGATTTTTACAGTATACCATGCAGAATCAGGCAGAATATGCGATCACACCGCTTTCTGATATTCTGGGACTGGGAAAAGAGGGCCGCATCAATACACCGGGAACCATCGGTTCTCCGAACTGGGAGTGGCATTTGCCGGATTTTGCACAGGCTGAGAAAGAGTTGCAGAAATTTGGCAGACTGATCATTCAGACAGAGCGATGATTCTTTTTAGTTTGTTCATGAAAAATTCATTGTTTTCCATATAGGAAAGTGTTAGAATAGTTTAGTATTACGTATATAAAAGAATAGTGTGTACTGTTCACAGGAAATGTTAAGATAGTTGATATAGCTGATATTTATATATTTATAATTTATATATTATAATTTATGTATTCATATGTTACTATCCGGCGAGGCATGTTGCTGTGAGAGACAGTAACAATGCTTTGTAATGTTTTATAAATTTTAAGAATAAAGAGATAAACAGGAGTAAGACAGACCTATGAATATGTTTTCAAAAGTATTCGGGACCCGCAGCCAGCGAGAGGTAAAACGTATCATGCCTCTGGTTGAGAAAATCGAGAGCCTGCGCCCGGACATGCAGAAGTTAAGCGACGAGGAACTGAAAGGAAAAACGAGAGAGTTCAAGAAACGTCTCGAAGAGGGAGAGACACTGGATGACCTGCTTCCGGAGGCATTTGCCGTTGTACGTGAGGCCGGCAAACGTGTCCTTGGAATGGAGCATTACCGTGTACAGCTTATCGGTGGTATCATTCTTCACCAGGGACGTATCGCAGAGATGAGAACCGGTGAAGGTAAGACACTTGTTGCCACACTTCCGGCATACTTAAACGCTCTGGAAGGCAAAGGCGTGCACATCGTAACAGTCAATGATTATCTGGCAAAACGAGATGCGGAAGAGATGGGACAGATCCATGAATTCCTTGGCCTGACTGTCGGTGTTATTTTAAATGATATGAAGCAGGATGAACGCCGTGCTGCATATGGATGTGATATTACTTATGTTACCAATAACGAACTTGGTTTCGATTATCTGCGTGACAACATGGTTATCTATAAAGAACAGCTGGTACAGAGAGATCTGCATTACTGTATCATCGATGAGGTTGACTCCATTCTTATTGATGAGGCCCGTACTCCTCTGATCATTTCCGGACAGAGCGGCAAATCTACAAAGCTGTATGAAGCCTGCGATATCCTTGCCCAGCAGTTAGAGCGTGGTGAAGCCAGCCATGAGATGACAAAGATGGCAGCCATCATGGGTGAGGAAGTTATCGAAACCGGTGACTTCGTTGTTAATGAGAAAGATAAGATCGTCAACCTGACCGAGCAGGGTGTTCATAAAGTAGAGAAGTTCTTCCACATTGAGAACCTGGCCGATCCGGAGAATCTGGAGATCCAGCACAACATCACTCTTGCACTTCGTGCACACAACCTGATGCACAAGGATCAGGACTATGTAGTAAAAGATGACGAGATCCTTATTGTCGATGAGTTTACCGGACGTATCATGCCGGGACGTCGTTATTCTGACGGCCTTCATCAGGCAATCGAAGCAAAAGAGCATGTTAAGATCAAACGTGAGAGCAAGACTCTGGCAACCATCACATTCCAGAACTTCTTTAACAAATATGATAAGAAGGGTGGTATGACAGGTACAGCTCTTACAGAGGAAAAAGAGTTCCGTGATATCTATGCAATGGACGTTGTTGAGATTCCGACCAACAGACCGGTCATCCGTCAGGACCATGAAGATGCCGTTTACATGACAAAGAAAGAGAAATTCAATGCAGTTGTCAATGCTGTAGTGGAAGCTCATGCAAAACAGCAGCCTGTACTGGTTGGTACGATTACCATTGAAACATCTGAACTTCTCAGCCGTATGCTGAAGAGACAGGGAATCAAACATAACGTACTGAATGCGAAGTTCCATGAACTTGAGGCAGAGATCGTTAAACAGGCCGGACATGCAGGTGCGGTTACCATCGCTACTAACATGGCAGGTCGTGGTACAGATATTAAACTGGATGAGGTGGCAAGAAATGCCGGTGGTCTGATGATCATTGGTACAGAGCGTCATGAATCCAGACGTATTGATAATCAGCTCCGTGGACGTTCCGGCCGTCAGGGTGACCCGGGTGAATCCCGTTTCTACATTTCCCTGGAAGATGATCTGATGCGTCTGTTCGGTTCTGAGAGACTGATGAAGATCTTTACTTCTCTGGGTGTTGCAGAGAATGAGCAGATCGAACATAAGATGCTTTCCAATGCGATCGAGAAAGCACAGGAGAAGATCGAGTTTAACAACTTTGGTATCCGTAAGAATCTTCTCGACTATGACCAGGTAAACAACGAACAGCGTGAGATCATTTACAAAGAGCGT
>UMKZ01032615.1_pt1 | contig 15300 bp, 9 predicted proteins | sample 1966441 | NCBI WGS metagenome assembly UMKZ01 (sample SAMEA4836189, study PRJEB28245) | human gut metagenome | biome: gut microbiome; material: fecal sample | place: Denmark | collected 2008
AAAAGCGCTGGACCACGCGCAGTTGGAGCTCCGCCCCGGTAAAGTTATGGCCCTGATGGGCGAAAACGGTGCCGGTAAGTCCACCCTGATGAAGTGCATGTTCGGCATTTACAAGATGGACGAGGGCGAGATCGAATACGAGGGAGAAAAAGTCACCATCCCCACCCCGTTGGAAGCACTGGGCCGCGGCATTGCCATGGTGCATCAGGAGCTGCAGCCCATCCCGGCCCGTACCGTGGCTGAGAATATCTGGCTGGGCCGCTACCCCACCAAAAAGATTGGCCCCATCACCATTGTGGACCACAGCAAAATGTATGCCGATACCGATGCACTGCTGAAGAAGCTGAAGCTGCAGATCAATTCCCACGCAAAGCTGGGCAGCCTGAGCATTGCCCAGATGCAGATGGTGGAAATTGCAAAGGCTGTTTCCGCAAACTGCAAGGTGCTGATCCTGGACGAGCCCACCTCCTCCCTGACCGCCAACGAAGTGGAATCGCTGTTCCGCATCATGCGTGAGCTGAAGGAACAGGGCGTTGCACTGGTCTACATCAGCCACAAGATGGACGAGATCAAGGTCATTGCTGACGAAGTGACCATCATGCGTGACGGCCATTACATCGGCAAGTGGGACGTTGCCAACATGACCAAGGAGCAGATCATCGCCAAGATGGTCGGCCGTGAGCTGTCCAATCTGTTCCCGCCGCTGGAGAACCACCCCTCCGAGGAAGTGATGATGAAGGTGGAGGATTTCACCTCCATCCATCCGCGCTCCTTCCGCCACTGCAGCTTTGAGCTGAAAAAGGGCGAGATCCTGGGCGTAGCTGGTCTGGTGGGCGCACAGCGCACCGAGCTGATGGAGGGCATCTTTGGTCTGCGTGCACACACCTCCGGCAGGGTGTGGATCAAGGGCGAAGAGGTCCACATCAAGCAGCCCCGCGATGCCATCCGGAAGAGCGTGGCTCTGCTGACCGAGGACCGCCGCGCAACCGGCATCATGGGTGTGCTGAGCGTGGCCGACAACATCTCCATTGCATCGCTGGACGCTCTGCGCAAGGGCCCCATCATGCTGGATGACAAGAAGATTTTGGATCTGGTGGCGACCAATAAGGAAAAGATGGCCATCAAGGTGCCCAGCCCCAAGACCCAGATCAAGAGCCTTTCCGGCGGCAATCAGCAGAAGGTGCTGATCGCCCGCTGGCTGGCAAATAACCCTGATGTCCTGATCCTGGACGAGCCCACCCGCGGCATCGACGTTGGTGCAAAGTACGAGATCTACTGCATCATTGCCGATCTGGCCAAGCAGGGCAAGAGCATCATTATGATCTCCTCTGAAATGAGCGAGATCATTGGCATGTCCAACCGCGTCATGGTCATGTGCGATGGCCGCGTCACCGGCTTCATCGACGGCAAGGACGCGACCCAGGAGAACATCATGGAGCTGGCTACCCAGTTTGAGACCGCGCCCGAAACGGCAGCGGCCAATCAGTAAACAAGGAGGCTGTCTATTGTGGAAGCTACCAAGAAATTAACGGGTAAATCCGTAAAGAAATGGCTGGGCAACAATGCCATTATCGTTCTGATGCTGCTCGTCTCTCTGTTCGTCGGCATCATCCACCCGAACTTTTTTGCACCTGCAAACCTGATCAACCTGTTCAAGAACGTGTCCATCCGCTACATCATCGCGCTGGGCATTTCCGGCTGCCTGATCACCACCGGTAACGACCTGTCCGCTGGCCGTCTGGCTGGTTTTGCCGCCTGCCTTGCCTGCATTTTTGCGCAGACCGAAGGCGCTTCCGGCAAGTTCTACCCCAATATGCCCACCCTGTCCACCCCCGTGGTGTTCATTCTGGTCATTGCCATCTGCGCCATCGTGGGTCTGTGCAACGGTCTGGTCGTTTCTTACCTGAAGGTCCAGCCCTTTATCGCTACCCTGGGTATGCAGCAGGTCGTCTACGGTATCTGCCTGGTCTACACCGGCGGTACCCCCATCGGCTCCCTGAACAAGAACTTTACCTCTCTGGCCTCCAACACCATCCTGAAGGTCCCCGTGCTGATCTGGATCGCCCTGATCGTGGCTGTGTGCTTCTGGTTCCTGTACAACAAGACCCGTCACGGCAAGTACATGTACGCCATCGGCGGCAACGAGGCTGCTGCTGAGGTTGCCGGTGTCAACGTCAACGCCACCAAGATCCGCATCTACATCCTGGCCTCCTGCATGTTCGGTCTGGCAGGCTGCCTGCTGGCTGCAAAGTCCGGCGGCGCATCCGTCAACACTGCAATGGGCTATGAGCTGGACGCTATCGCAGCTTCCACCATCGGCGGCGTTTCCACCACCGGCGGTGTCGGCACCGTGCCCGGCATTCTGGTCGGCGTTCTGGTCTTTGAGCTGATGAAGGTCGCTCTGCAGTTTATGAACGTCAACTCCTCTTACACCTATATCGTCCAAGGCCTTGTCATCATCGTGGCTGTGGCCATCGATATCCGTAAGTACCTGGCAAAGAAGTAACTCCTCATTCGCATACAGAGAAGCCCCCCGCCGGTTCTCCCGGCGGGGGGCTTCTGCTGTTATTTTCCCAGCTGCCGCTGCTGCAGGCGGTATTGGCGGGGTGTCAGCCCCTCCTGCTGCTTGAACAGGCTTCCAAATAGCCCTCCGCGTTTTCTCGCCCACTCTCCGAAAAAAGTTGGAGAACTTTTTCTTTTTCGTTGAATTGCACGAGAACTTGCCTCCTTGTTTGGCGGTTGCGTTGAATTTATGAACGTTCTTTGAATTTTGATATTTTCCTTCGATTTATTATAACACAGCTCCCGGAAGAGTGGTATACTACAAGCCAGAAACAGTGCTGTTAAGTTTGGAAAACAAAGATCGGTGAATGAGGTGTGTCTTATGAGCGTTTACGAAAAAATTTCCGGTTTTGCGGATGAGATCAGCCAGGACTTTGACCAGCAGCTCAAAACTGTGACGGATCTGGGGATGAAGTATATCTGCATCCGCAGCGCCGAGCACAAGGGCATTGCCGATTACACCCCTGAGGAAGTGCGCACCGTTCTTCTGCCAAAGCTGCGGGCCGCAGGTGTGGGCGTTTCCAGCCTGGGTACGGCCATCGGCAAGGTGGAGGTGGACGATGAAGAGGGCTTTGCCAAGCAGCTGGAGCAGCTGGAAACACTCTGCGAAACGGCCAAGCTGCTGGACTGCTCCTTCATCCGGATGTTCAGCTTCCTCATCCCCAAGGATGCCGATGCAGACAGCTATACCGATGTGGTGCTGGATAAGCTGCGTCAGTTTATCCGGATCGCGGAAAAGCATGACATTGTCCTGCTCCATGAAAATGAGAAGGGCATCTACGGAGACACCGGTGCCCGCTGCAAATTGCTGTTTGACCGGCTGGCCTGCCCCCACTTCAAGGCGGCGTTTGATTTTGCCAACTTTGTTCAGTGTGAGCAGGATACCGCGGAGTGCTGGGAACTGCTCCATGACCAGATCGTTTATATCCACATCAAGGATGCTCTGCCCGGCTACCTGCTGAATGTGCCCGCAGGCACCGGCCTTGGCAAGATCCCCGAGCTGCTTCGCCGGGCTTTCTGCGAGGAGGGCTACCACGGCTTCCTGACGCTGGAGCCCCACCTGGCAATGTTTGATTTCTTTGCACCAGGAGCCAAAGGCGGAAAGAGCCAGAAGCTCCAATTTGAGAATAACCCGATCGTCGAGAAGATGAAGTCCGAGATGGCCGAGCCGGGCCGCCCCAAGGACGGCGCAGAAGCTTACGCCACCCAGTATCATGCACTGGTCGAGATCCTGAATCCCATTCTCAATTGATATCCACTCTCCGTTTACCATAAGCTGCCACAAGAGAAGCCCCCCGCCGGGAGAACCGGCGGGGGGCTTCTGCTGTTTGCGGCAAAAAAGCTGGGCCCCATGCTGTCAGCAACTTTTCATTTGGAATATGGCAATATTTTGCGGCTTGTCAGTCACTGGCAGGCCGCTTTTTTCTTTGTCAAAGGCAGTTTCGTGAAAATGACCGAAAGAGGATACCTGATTTGTGAATATCGACAAAAGTTTTCAAAATACTTGATTTTAATTTAGGGGGGGGGGGTATAATGAAATGACAGAAAATTCCTTTGAGAACAAAGCACTCAGCAACCTGGCTGAGACCTGCAATGCGGAGAATGGAACCTACAGGGGAGGTGACAGTGCGGTAGGAATCTGGAGGGTTCCTTGCGGGGAATCCGTTGCAAAAATGCAAATAGTGATGAAAGGAATGAAGAAAGTTGAAACAGAAAAGTCAAAACCGGTTTTTGGCGGCCCTGCTGGCAGTGGCAATGATGCTTCAGATGCTTCCCATGCTGGCTTTTGCGGAGGACGCACTCGGCACCGGAGAAGTACGGAACAAAAGAACGGGTACGACATATACGTCTTTGGCAACTGCTGTGGCAGAGGCACAGAGCGGTGATACCATCGAGCTTGGCGAGGGCAATTATACACTGTACGGTGTCCCCAGCGTTGGTAGCACCCAGGGAAAAGACCTGACCTTTGTGGGGCAGGGAACTGACAAAACGGCTTGGAATATCGGTGATGAGGTGCCGGACCCGAACAAGTTCGGCACAGAATATAACGGCGATTACAGCTTTGATGGTGCCAAAACAGTTACCTTCAAAAATATGACGCTTCGCTCCGGCAAGGTAGATTATCTGGGCTTCATCCGTATTGACAATACAGTGGTGGAAAACTGCGTCATCAACGGCAAGACAGACTATTGGGGCTATACCAGTGCAGTGTTCAAGGATACGACCTTCAATGCACCAAGCTCTAATTATGCACTCTGGACGTATTGTTCCCCGACCATGACATTTGATACCTGCACCTTCAATGCGAACGGAAAAGCGATCAATGTTTACACGGATTACAGTGCAGGAGCCCATGACATCACGGTTAACTTTAACAACTGCACCGTGAATTCCAACTTCCAGTCCTATGTATCAATGTTCAGTAACAATAAAACTGCGCTGAACATCAACGACAGCAACATGGGCAGCCATAAGTACATCATCAATATCAATGATCCCAAGACCATTACTGCTGCCCGGGATAAAACGACGACCTGCTCGCAGATGTTTGGCTTTGGCGGTAAAGCAGCTACTAACAACAAGGGTAAAACAGATGTATATCTGAACGGTGAGCTGGTCTGGACAAACGGCGAGATGAAGACACACTCCTATACCGATGGTGAGCATGACAAGGCCTTTACCACCACCTACTCGGAGTGGAGAAAGTTCGACGAGCGAAATGAGTGGCGGGATGCAACGACGACCTGCGATTACTGCCACCGGGTGTTGGAAAAACATCAGGAAACTGCCAGTGTGTACCGCCTCCAGTACAACCTGAATGGAGGCACTGGCGACGAAACTGCCTACAAAGATGCTTTCTACCATGAAAATGAGAGCGTGAAGCTTGCAGCGGCTCCCACACGAGAAGGCTACCAGTTTGCTGGATGGCTGAGCCAGAACGGTAAGCTCTATAAAGCTGAGAGTGAGCTTGTCCTGACGGGTGATGAGGTGTTTACGGCACAGTGGAAGAAGGATGAGCCTGTCGTCAATCATACCCTGACCGTGACCGGCGGCACCTTTGCTGTGAAAAACGGCGACATTGATGTGACCGACACACTGGAAACCAGCACCGATGAGGCCAGCGGCAAGCAGACCTGCCTTGTGCCGGATGGTGCAGAAGTCACCGTGACGCTGGACCAGACGAAGGTTCCCGAGGGTATGGTGTTTGATCTCTGGTCTACCGGTGAACTGCCGCTGGATCAGGATTACAAGGCTGAGTCCATTACCTTTACCATGAATGGTGATGTGGATGTGGCTGCACAGTACCGCAGCGCTGACATTGAGGATGGTTCTGATGTTGTTGGCCCCATCATTGTCGGTACGGCTGTTGTGGCTGGCGGCGCACTGGTCGGCTACACGCTGGGCACCGATCTGGTGGGCCAGATGTGGGGTCTGCCTTACTTCCCCAGCAACCGCAGTGCGCTTGCAATGATGCTGTGGGAGGATGCAGGCAAGCCTATGCCGGAATCTGAGATCCTCTACCCCGATGTTGGCCAGGAAGAACAGGATATGGATCTGCAGCATGCTGCCCGCTGGGCCATGGAGCACGACCTCATGCCTGACCTGAACGATCAGGATACAGAGCTGCCCCCTGAACAGGTAAAGTTCTATCCGGACAACATGGTTACCAAGATCAGCGTGTTGCGTGCTTGGAAGAAGGCACAGGACCTCAAGCAGAACGCGCAGTAAAATTTGACATCCTCTGATATTTCCCAAACACAGCAGGAGCGCCCCACCGGGTCATACCGGCAGAGCGCTCCTGCTGTGTTTCTGTTAAGCTTCAGGAAAGGGGAACACACCCCACTCAGCGGCCCACGATGAGGTCGCGGCGGCAGCGCAGGCCGACCGTCAGGAAAGCGCTGCCGCCCAGCTGCCGCAGCACCACCCGCTGGGTGTCGGTCTGGCCCTCGCACAGCAGGGAAAGGTTCAGGGTGGTGGAACCCTTCTCCGTGGTGAGCACCAGCGTGGACACGCCCTGCTCCATCAGGGTCTTCATGTCCTGAATGGTGGTGCGGAAGGTGGCGGCGCAGTCCGGCACGTCCAGCGTCAGGACACGGCCCTCCTGCCGGGCGGTGTAAAGGACCTGACGGCCCAGCAGGCCCTTGACGGTGTACCGGGCTTCGGTGGTCTTTGCCTCGTCAGCGGAGATCAGCATGATGTCGCCCTGAATGGGGTCACCCTCCGGTGCGCCGTAGCCGCCGTAGGCGGGGTCGGTCTCGCCCACGGCAACGTCGCCGCTGTGCAGCGCGATCTCGCCCTGAAGCATCACGCTTTCGTCCTGCGGGGGCAGGTAGCCTGCAACAACGGTGTCATCGGCGGCAGCCGCAGCGGCAGGCTCCTCGGCAAATGCGCCGACGCTCATGGGGATGGCAAGGGACAGCACCAGGGCTGCGGCAATGGCATGACGGCCCAGCATTGTATTCAGAATTTTCATAAGAAATATACCTCCTGTACTATGGACGAAAAACCGCCCGTTCTGTAATGAATACGGAACGGGCGGCTTGTTTATTGCAGGGGGAAGGAAATTTTTATGGAACGTTAAACCCCTCAGTCACGCTCCGCGTGACAGGTCCGGGTTGCGGCACCCAGCATCCACTTCGTGTTGTAAACAACACTTGTGTCTTGCTGGCCGCGGCCCCAACAGCAACGCCCTTTATCCGCCACTGGCGGCGGTTGTTACTGTTGCCCCTAATAGTGGGGCCCTTGGCATAAAGGGGAACTCGCAGGGCTCTACGTAGCGCCAGAGCCGCCCCTACTAGGGGCGGTGGCAATGCGAAGCATTGACGGTGGGGTTTAACCTTCCCGGTTCAGGATCTCCATGAACTCATCGCCGGTGATGGTCTCCTTCTGGTACAGATACTGGGCCAGCTCATCCAGCTTTGCGCGGTTGTCGGTCAGGATCTGCACAGCCTTGGCGTGCTGGGCCTTGACCAGCTCCACCACCTTCTGGTCGATCTCACACTGGGTCTGGGCAGAGCAGGCAAGGGAAGTGTCGCCGCCCAGATACTGGTTGTTGACGGTCTCCAGTGCCACCATGTCAAACTCATCGCTCATGCCGTAGCGGGTCAGCATGGCGCGGGCCAGCTTGGTGGCCTGCTCGATATCATTGGAAGCGCCGGTGGTGATGGAGTGGAACACCACTTCCTCGGCGGCACGTCCGCCGGTGAGGGTGGCGATCTTGTTTTCCAGCTCCTCCTTGTTCATCAGGTAGTGGTTGCCCTCGTCCACCTGCATGGTGTAACCCAGAGCACCCGAGGTGCGGGGGATGATGGTGATCTTCTGCACGGGGGCGGAGTGGGTCTGCTTGGCGGCGACCAGAGCGTGGCCAATCTCATGGTAGGCCACGATGCACTTTTCGTGGTCGGTCAGGATGGAGTTCTTCTTCTGGTAGCCTGCAATGACCACCTCGATGCTTTCTTCCAGGTCGGACTGGGTCACGCTCTTGCGGCCCGCGCGGACGGCCCGCAGCGCGGCCTCGTTGACGATGTTGGCCAGCTCGGCACCGGACGCGCCGGAGGCCATCCGGGCCACGGTGGTAAAGTCGATGCCCGGGGCCAGCGCGACCTTCTTAGCGTGGACCTTCAGGATCTCCTCGCGGCCCTTGAGGTCGGGCAGCTCCACGGGCACCCGGCGGTCAAAGCGGCCGGGGCGGGTCAGGGCAGGGTCAAGGGATTCGGGACGGTTGGTGGCGGCCAGAATGATGACACCGGTGTTGCCCTCAAAACCGTCCATTTCGGTCAGCAGCTGGTTCAGGGTCTGCTCGCGCTCATCGTTGCCGCCGTATTGGCCGCCGCTGCGCTTTTGGCCAATGGCATCGATCTCATCGATAAACACAATGCAGGGCGCTTTCTCCTTGGCCTGCTTGAACAGGTCGCGCACCTTGGAGGCACCCATGCCCACGAACATCTCCACGAACTCGGAGCCGGAAATGGAGAAGAAGGGCACGTTGGACTCACCGGCCACAGCCTTGGCCAGCATGGTCTTGCCGGTGCCCGGAGGGCCCACCAGCAGGATGCCCTTGGGCATCTTGGCACCAATGCTCTCATACTTGCTGGGGTCGTGCAGATAGTTGACAACTTCCTGTAAGTTTTCTTTGGCCTCGTCCTCACCGGCCACATCCGCAAAGCGGATGCCTGCCGTGGACTGCACATAGACCTTGGCGTTGGATTTGCCCATGCCGCCAAACATCATGGAGCCCGGGCCGCCGCCGGCCTTTTCCATCAGCTTTTTGTTCATCTGGTTGCCGATGGCCGAGAACAGGATGATGGGCAGGACGAACCAGATCAAAAAGCTCAGCACCGGCGAGGACTGTTCCACGATCTCGCTGGAGAAGGTGGCTCCCGCATCGTACAGCCGCTCGGTCAGGCCGGTGTCGTTCATCAGGCCGGTCTTGTAGACCTGCGTCTCGTCCTTATCGGTAAAGATGATCTGGTTGGATTCAATGTCCACCCGGCCGATGTTCTTCTCCTCGGTCATGGTCATAAAGGTGCCGTAGTCCACCTCTTTGATCTGGCGCTCCTCCATCCACGGCAGCAGCACAAAGTTGAGGAGCAGCAGCATCAGCAGCACGAGGGCGTAGTAGATCGCCAACGGCTTGCGCGGTGTCTTGACTTCTTTCATAGGATTTCCTCCTTAGTAGGCTTTGTCTCTACCCCAAAGCATAGCACGACTGATTTTAAGAAACCAGCCTTTCGAGGGCTTGTTTCCAAAAACTTCCCAGATTCTTAACAAACCCCGAAGCCTGGCGGGAGGAAAGCGGGGGAATGCCCTAAGCAAGTGTCCGCTGGGGTGGGACCCTGTTGCCGCAGGCAATAGGGCGGGCGATGGAATGGCCTGCAACGACAGCGACCGCCGCCAGTGGCGGATGCAGGGAACTGTTGTTGGGGCCGCGGCCAGCAAGACGCAAGCGTAAGCGATGCGAATGCTGGGAGCCGCAACCCGATTTCACTTGCGTGGGCATCCCCCGCTTTCCCAGCGCTCTACGATTCGATACAGAAAGCGCAAAATTTGGAAAATTGTGCCGACCGTGATGTGAATTTGTTTCATTTTTGATATGAGCCAAACTTCTTGACAGCACATCCGACGTTTGGTACAATAAGCTCACTTTGAAACACAAAGACCAAATGCGTTGACGGGGAAAAAACGATCTTCTTCTGCTTCAGAGAGCTGCCGGGTGGTGCAAGGCAGTGCGGAGGGTTTCGGCTACTGGCCCCTGAGCGGCAGAGCTGAACGGAGAGTAGGCTCTGACGGATGCCCACCGTTACCGGGGCAGCGATTCGCCGCCAAAAGCTGATCGTGTGAGTGGCTGGTTTTCCAGCAAAGAGAGTGGTACCACGGGTGCTCTGTTAGAAAAAATGACAGGCCCTCGTCTCTCAAGGCTTATCGCCTTGGAGACGAGGGCCTTTTCGTATGTAACTCCTTCAGTCAGATCCTTACGGATCTGCCAGCTCCCTCGGGGAGGGAGCCTCTGGCGAAGCGGGAAACTTTACCGTACTGCCAAGGGCCCCATCTCAGAGGGGGCTGTCACCGTAGGTGACTGGGGGAGTTGGGCAGGAAGAAACCTCAAAAGTGTAATTTGTTTAGGAGGACACGCAAAATGATGGACGCAACCAAGTACGCACCGGGATATTACCCTGTCCCTGCCGGTTATGACAGCTGGGTGAAGAAGGATCACATTGAAAAGGCCCCGGCCTGGTGCAGTGTGGATCTGCGCGACGGCAATCAGGCCCTGATCGTGCCCATGAGCCTGGAGGAAAAGCTGGAGTTCTTCCAGATGCTGGTGAAGATCGGCTTCAAGGAGATCGAGGTGGGGTTCCCCGCCGCCAGCGATACCGAATACGAGTTTCTGCGCACCCTGATCGAGAAAAACATGATCCCGGAGGATGTGACTGTGCAGGTGCTGACCCAGTGCCGCGACCACATCATCCGCAAGACCTTTGAGGCTGTCAAGGGTGCCCCCCGCGCGGTCATCCACTTCTATAATTCCACCTCTGTGGCCCAGCGCGAGCAGGTGTTCCACAAGAGCAGGGAAGAGATCAAGAAGATCGCCACCGACGGCGCAAAGCTGGTCAAGCAGCTGAGCCAGGAATACGAGGGCAACTTCCTGTTTGAGTACAGCCCCGAGAGCTTTACCGGCACCGAGGTGGACTATGCTGTGGAGGTCTGCAACGCAGTGCTGGATATCATGCAGCCCACGCCTGACCGCCCCATGATCATCAACCTGCCCGTTACAGTCGAAATGAGTATGCCCCATGTCTACGCCAACCAGATCGAGTATTGCGACAAGCACCTCAAGTACCGTGACAGCGTGATTATCTCCACCCATCCCCACAACGACCGCGGCACCGGTGTTGCCTGCGCTGAAATGGCCGTTCTGGCCGGTGCTCAGCGCGTGGAGTGCTGCCTGTTCGGCAACGGTGAGCGCACCGGCAATGTGGATGCCGTGACTCTGGCCATGAATCTGTACAGCCACGGCGTAGACCCCAGACTGGACTTTTCCGATATGCCCGAGATCTGCGCTACCTACGAGCGCGTGACCCGGATGCACATCTACGAGCGCACCCCCTACGCCGGTCAGCTGGTGTTTGCAGCCTTCTCGGGCAGCCATCAGGATGCCATTGCAAAGGGCATGGCCTACCGCAAGGAGCGGGGCGAGCACCGCTGGACCTGCCCCTACATCCCCATCGATCCCCACGATATCGGCCGCACCTATGATGCCGATGTCATCCGCATCAACAGCCAGAGCGGCAAGGGCGGCATCGGCTTTGTGCTGGAACAGAACTACGGCTACAACCTGCCCCCCAAGATGCGGGAGGCACTGGGCTACAAGGTCAAGAGTGTGTCCGACCACAGCCACAAGGAGCTGAGTGCAGGCGAGGTGCTCCGCATCTTCGAGGAGAGCTTCCTCAACCGCGAAAAGCCCCTCCGTGTGGTGGAGGCCCACTTTGCACAGGTCAACGGCATTACCGCCACGGTCACCCTGGACCTGAACGGTCAGCGCAAGGTGGTCACCTCGGTGGGCAATGGTCGTCTGGATGCTGTGGCCAACGCCATCCAGAGCGCCACCGGGATGGATTTCCATCTGGAAAGCTACTCGGAGCACAGCCTGGACGAGGGCAGTACCTCCCGCGCGGCTTCCTATGTGGGCCTTGCCTGGGGCGATGGCAACGTGACCTGGGGTGCCGGCACCGACACGGACATCATCGTCGCCGGCATCAGGGCGCTGGTTTCGGCAATTAACAGTAAATAAAAATCGAACTCCCTCAGTCACCTGCGGTGACAGCTCCCTCTAAGAGGGAGCCTGTTGCGTAACGGAAAGGCAAAGAGGCCCCCTCCTAGAGGGGGCTGTCGCGTAAGCGACTGGGGGAGTTATAGAAGACAAAAGGAGAGTATCACCATGGGAATGACTCTGACGCAGAAGATTCTGGCTGCACATGCGGGTTTGCCGGAGGTCAAGGCAGGCCAGCTCATCAATGCCAAGCTCGATATCGTGCTGGGCAACGATATCACCACCCCGGTCGCCATCAACGAGTTTGAGAAGGCAGGCTTTGACGGCGTGTTCGACAAGGAGCACATTGCCATCGTGCTGGATCACTTCGTCCCCAATAAGGACATCAAGAGCGCAACCCAGTCCAAGCAGTGCCGCGAGTTTGCCAACAAATATGATATCCTCAACTTCTACGATGTGGGTCAGATGGGTGTTGAGCACGCCCTCCTGCCCGAAAAAGGCATCGTGACCGCCGGTGACTGCATCATCGGTGCCGACAGCCACACCTGCACCTACGGTGCACTGGGCGCATTCTCCACCGGTGTGGGCTCCACCGATATGGCCGCCGGTATGGCCACCGGCATGGCATGGTTCAAGGTGCCCTCTGCCATTAAGTTTGTGCTCAAGGGCAAGTTCAGCCCCCGCGTATCCGGCAAGGATCTGATCCTGCACATCATCGGCATGATCGGTGTGGACGGCGCGCTGTACAAGTCCATGGAATTCACCGGCCCGGGTGTGGCTTCCCTGACCATGGAGGATCGCCTCTGCGTCTGCAACATGGCCATTGAGGCCGGTGCCAAGAACGGCATCTTCCCTGTGGACGAGGTCACCAGAGCGTATCTGAACGGCCGCAGCCAGCGCACCCCGGTCTACTACGAGGCTGACCCGGATGCCGAATACGAAAAGACCATCGAGATCGACCTGGACAAGCTGGAGCCCACGGTCAGCTACCCTCATCTGCCGGAGAACACCCACCCCGCCAGCGAGGGAAAGGACATCCGGATCGATCAGGTGGTCATCGGCAGCTGCACCAATGGCCGTCTGGAGGATATGGAGGCCGCTTACAACATCCTCAAGGGCAGACACATTGCCAAGGGTGTGCGGGGCATCATCATCCCGGCCACCATGGCGGTTTATAAGGAGTGCATCCTGCGCGGCTGGACCGAAGCCTTTATTGATGCGGGCTGCATCGTGTCCACCCCCACCTGCGGCCCCTGCCTGGGCGGCTACATGGGCATCCTGGCCGAGGGGGAGCGCTGTGTCTCCACCACCAACCGCAACTTTGTGGGCCGCATGGGCCATGTCAAGAGCGAAGTCTATCTGGCAAGCCCGGCCACTGCCGCTGCCAGCGCCCTGACCGGCTATATCACCGACCCCCGCACGGTCTGATCGAAAAGGAGAAACAACGATGAACGCAAAAGGTTCTGTTTTCAAATACCCGGATAACGTGGATACCGATGTCATCATTCCGGCCCGCCACCTGAACACCCAGGACCCCAAGGAGCTGGCCAGCCACTGCATGGAGGATATCGACAAGGACTTTGTCCGGAACGTCAGGGATGGCGATGTTATGGTGGGCGGCTGGAACTTCGGCTGCGGCTCCTCCCGTGAGCACGCCCCCGTGGCCATCAAGGCCGCAGGCATCTCGGTGGTCATTGCCAAGAGTTTTGCCCGCATCTTCTACCGCAACAGCATCAACATCGGCCTGCCCATCATGGAGTGCCCCGAGGCTGTGGATGCCATCAGCGCAGGGGATACCGTCAGCGTGGATTTTACTACCGGCCTCATCACCGATGAGACCACCGGCAAGACCTTCCAGGCGGAACCCTTCCCGCCGTTTATCCAGAAGATCATTGCCGACGGTGGCTTGATGAAATCGCTGACCAAGAAATAAACCCCACCGTCAATGCTGACGCATTGCCACCGCCCCTAGTAGGGGCGGCTCTGGCGTTGCGGAAAGCTCTGCGAGTTCCCCTTTATGCCAAGGGCTCCCCATACTAGGGGAGCTGTCACGCAAGCGACTGAGGGGTTTGGGTAAGAAGCTGTTGAGGAGAATTTAGAACTATGGAAAAAAACATTGCTGTCATCTGGGGCGACTGCTCCAGCCCCGAGATCGTGAAACAGACCATCCGGGTGCTTGATAAGGTGGCTGAAAAGTACGGCCACACCTTCCACTATACCGATGCCGCCATGGGCGGCGAAGCCATTGACAAGTACGGCGACCCGCTGCCCCAGCATGAGCTGGACAAGTGCCTTGCTGCGGACAGCGTCCTGCTGGGTGCCGTGGGCGGCCCCAAGTGGGAGGGCCTGCCCGGAGAGCAGCGCCCGGAAAAGGGTCTGCTGCGCCTGCGCGCGGGCATGGGCCTGTACTCCAACAACCGCCCCGCCAAGATCTGGCCCCAGCTGGCCCCGGCCAGCCCCCTGAAGCCTGAGATCGTGGCACAGGGCATTGACTTCATCATCGTGCGGGAGCTGATCGGCGGCGTGTACTTCGGTAAGCACGAGACCCGCACCCTCGAGAACGGCGAAAAGCAGGCCATCGACTCCATGCCCTACTCTGAGCACGAGATCGAGCGCATTGGCCGCATCGGCTTCGAGACTGCCCAGAAGCGCCGCAAAAAGCTCTGCTGTGTGGATAAGGCCAATGTGCTGGACACCAGCCGCCTGTGGCGCAGTGTGATGCACCGCCTGCAGGCCGAGTACCCGGACGTGGAGTACAGCGAGATGTTCGTGGACAACTGCGCCATGCAGATCGTAAAGAACCCCGCGCAGTTCGATGTCATCGTCACCGAGAATATGTTCGGCGATATCCTCTCCGATGAGGCCTCCATGATCACCGGCTCCATCGGCATGATCCCGTCCTCCTCTCTGGGCGATGGCACCCGGGGCCTGTACGAGCCCATTCACGGCTCGGCCCCCGACATTGCGGGCAGGGATATCGTCAACCCCACCGCCTGCATCCTCTCTGCCGCCATGATGCTGCGCTACTCCTTTGGCATGACTGAGGAAGCCGATGCCATTGAGAATGCTGTGAACAAGGTGCTGGACAAGGGCCTGCGCACGGCAGACAACATGAGCGAAGGCTGCACCTGCCTGGGCTGCACCGCTATGGGTGATGCGATTTTGGCCGAGATCTGATCTGAAATGAATCGCCCTCTCTGTCAGCGTGAACGCGCTGCCACCTCTCCCGAAGGGGGAGCTGGCAAGGCCTGCGGCCTTGACTGAGAGGGCATTTTCGTTCTCCCAAAAACAAAAATGCAAACTTTTTGCAAATTCCTCTTGCAATTTGCATCAGAAGCGTGTATAATCTCCCTTGCGCGAAAATGCAAATTGATTGCAATTTACTGCAATAAAGCACATTACAGTTGTTTTTGGAGTATCAAATGGAATTGTTTCTGGATGTTCTGGGCGAATCTCTGGTGGACACCGCC
>UMKZ01002648.1_pt1 | contig 15298 bp, 13 predicted proteins | sample 1966441 | NCBI WGS metagenome assembly UMKZ01 (sample SAMEA4836189, study PRJEB28245) | human gut metagenome | biome: gut microbiome; material: fecal sample | place: Denmark | collected 2008
GGACGGTGCCACGGGGTTATTTGTAACACATTGATAATCAGGTGTTATTAGATTTCGGTGTGGATTTGCAGGCTTTTTTTGGTCGGAAATCCACACGTGTTTTTATAACTATTTGTATGATAATATGTTATGAAAACAGGCGTGGCGTCGTCCCGCACTGCTTTGTAAGTGTCTTCGCGGTTACGGTTTGACGTGTCCCCTGCCGGCATGCATCGCACGGTTTATTCCTTATTTGCGCAAATACATGGCAGCAAACAATGGTATCAAGACAAAAAGTGGCTTGATGTATGTTTTCAGTTCTGCCAATGATGACGTATCCATCAAGATATATATGACCGTGGTGGCTACATATGTTACAAGAAATGCTACAAATATTTTTCCGGAACCGACTTCCTCTTCAATCGGTAATACATTTGCGCAAAATACGTAGAATGCCACACAGAGCACGGCGGTCAATACAGCCTTGACAGCGCCAACCATTGTGGGAAACAGCACGAAAGACAGAATAAAGACTGCGACAAACACAATTGCCGACATCTTGGTGTTGAAGGTAACCTTTTTTTTCATGGACATAACTGTTTTATAGCATCGTATGCAGAAGAAATCGCACCCCGCTGCTCGCAATTAAGTAAAAAAATATTACAATTCAAAATAAGATTCAAAACGTTTAAAGTAAATATGCTAAAATATGAATCTCAGCGTAATAGCCCTTCTTGGTGAATATAACCCGGAAGGACATTTTTGTCTGCGAGAAAACGTGTATATCCGGTAAGTGTCTCCGGAGTAGCGTATTGATGCGCGTCCTGTAGTTTGACGCGCCAGGCGGAGGTGTGTCCGCATGCGGGACGGTGCCACGGGGTTATTTGTAACACATTGATAATCAGATGTTATTAAATTTTGGTGTGGATTTGCAGGCTTTTTTTGGTCGAAAATCCACACGCGTTTTTATAACTATCTGTATGATAATATGTTATGGAAACAGGCGTGGCGTCGTCCCGCACAGCTTTTGTAAGCGTCTCCGTGGTTACGGATTGACGTGTTCCCAGCGGTTTAGCTCGCCCGGCGGAGGTGTGGCCGCGGGAGGTTCGCTTCGCTCATCCCTGTCGGGCTCGCGCCCGACATCCCATTCATAAGGCCATGGGCGGCCATGCCTCCCACGGCCACACCTCCGCCGGGATTTCCTGAAATAACTGAATCTGATGGATGTTTCCAGTAGGAATCTCGTCCAGTTCGGCTTCTCCGGCGTGCCATACCTCGATATCTTCCTCGTCATCGGCAGCATTGAACTTGTTCCAGCACATATTGACATATGATGAAATCGATGCCTTGTCATCCTAGCCACTCCCTGAGTTCGGCTGATTTTTCTTTGCTCAGCATCAGAGGCTGCGAACAGCCTTTGATATGGACACATAAGCTAGCATTGAGAAGTGTTATCAGTTGGATTATTATTTTTTCCGCTTCGACCATGAATTATTCCCATTCGTGCATTTTGCCTAGTTATTTAGTTTGCTATAGTGTATATTCGCGATAATACTAATTTAACGAATCATTGACATATGAGAAAGTGCATTTTGCTAGTAGTGCTCCTTTTGATGGGGCTTGGCGTTTCAGCCAGGAACTGGAGAAGTAATGTTTATTTCAAGGAAGGTTACGTACCCAATATTTCTCTTGGTGGAGCGGCATCTATCGCAAAGGGCGGCAGTTCCCAAGGAGCAGCCCTTACGGTATCTACCAGTCATGGATATTCATTCGGACAGGGAACATATGTCGGAGGCGGTCTGGAATTCTTCACAGATATGAGCGGAAATGATTTCGCGTTCCCTCTTTTCGGAGAAGTCAGGCACAGCTTTATGGATAATGTCATCAGTCCGTTTGTGGGAATGAGAAGCGGAGTGGTCTTCATGAAAGACGATGGTTTCGGCTTGCTTATATCTCCGGCAGTGGGCGTGGATATCTGCCACATTTCGTTCTCTCTTTCATACGCATTCGACTCTGGCCGATTCAGTGAAGAGGTACACAAATATCCTCATCCGACCGAGTATAACCGCTATGGCTATAGTCGTCACCTGTTGAAGTTTACTGTTTCTTATGCTTTTTAGCATCTGATAGTTTTCGAAATAATCTGGAGGCTGGCTCTTTAACGAGTTGGTCTCCAGATTATTGTTAACATACAGTGAACTATGCATAGTAATTTTGAAGACTCTGGAGTCTCTCTGAAGATTATCGTAGTGTCTCTGATGATTTTAAAAGCCCTTTTTGAATCACTACCTGAATGATATATTGGTTTCGTCATGTCAAGTTTCTGTCAGGTGCCATGCCCGTTAAAGTCAGAATGAACTTTTGACTTTAAAATTAAATTGCGACATTTGCACAGAATGATGGAATTGTAATTCGGAATCAAGAGGTTAAGTGCAAATGTGTTGTTTTTAGAATAGATGATGACTGGATTTGGCAAATACAAGATATCATGGAAAGAGTGGATGTGTTTTACTCTTTTATTTTTCTTTCTGTATGACGTTATTTGGGCAATCGCTGATTTTGAAAAATTTAGTCTATATCTGAAAGGTCATTATCTTTACATTCTTGCAGATTTAGTATATTGTGGCTTGTTTTCTTTGCTTAGTCTGTCGGCTAATCATGTTTTGCTCATGCACAGTTTCTTTAATTTTGCAGGAACTGATCGTAAAAGATTTCTGAGTTGCATGGTCGTCATAGTTGTGATTAACATTTTTATCGCAGGCGTTTTCGATGTGTTGGTAGGCTTTATTAGCCCTGATTTCGTAAACAATGACGTATGGGGTACATTCTTTCTGTTTGGAGTTATAGCTAGCCTATTAGCTCTTATCCATTTGTTGTTGCATTACTCCGATATAATGATACAGAGAAACAGGGAGAACATGATTTTGCAAAAGAAATATCTGAGACTTCAATTGGACCCTCATTTTATTTTCAATAGTTTGAGTTCCTTGGCTGGCATGATAGAGATAGCGCCACGAAGGGCCGAGGAATATGTGGTTGGTTTATCACGTGTTTACAGGTACATGTTGAGGCATATTGAACAAGACTATATAACAGTCAAAGAGGCTATGGCTTTTACCGAAGGGTATATTGACCTGCTTAATCTGAGATATGACGACAGAATCAAATTAGAAATAAATACTATTCAAGGGCAAAACGATGATTTCATTCTTGCATTGAGTCTGCAGTTGCTAATAGAAAACGCGGTAAAGCACAATATTCCAAAAGAGGACACGCCACTCTATATCCAAATAAGCGGATGCAATAGTATGCTTTCGATTAAAAACAACAGGATTTATACAGATTCGCGTAATGACCAGACTGTTGAATCGTATGGCATTGGATTGCAAAATCTAAAGCAGCGGTATGAATTGGAGTGCGGGAAAAGAATTGAATACGATGTCAGCAGGGACTCATTTGAAGTCCGCTTGCCATTGATTAAAAGGAATATAAGGCATGAATAAGATATTGATAATAGAAGATGACTATTTCAGCGCGAAGCGGCTGAAGAGACTAATTCTGGATATTGATGACGCGGTTGAAATCCATGGTCCTTTGGGAAGTGTAAATAAGGTAGTCGAAGAACTGACTACGAGCAATGACTACGACCTGATATTCTCTGATATCCGTCTTGTTGATGGTGACGTATTTGAAGCATTCCGTATGGTTATGCCCAAAAGTTTTGTCATCTTTACAACTGCATACGATGAATATTCAATGCAGGCTATCAAAAATAATGGGATTGATTATCTGATGAAACCCATTGACTTCAAAGAACTACGTTTGGCTATGGACAGGCTGAATATGTTGGCATCTGGTCAGCATGAAGAATCCTGTAGCCAGTTGGATAGACTATTAAATGGAACTCATAAATATAGGGAACGTTTCTTGGTCAACAAGGGTGATGAATTGATAATGCTATATGCTGATAATATCAGTTATATAATCAAAACGGAAAGCAATGTTTTGGCTTTTGTAGAAGATGGCACGTCATATCTATTGACAATGACTATGGCGGAATTGGAGCAGGATTTGGATCCTGATAAATTCTTTCGCATCAATAGGCAATATATTGCAAATATTAAAAGTATCGTGAAAATTAGGCTGTTCTTCAACTCTAAGCTTATAGTGAAATTAAAAGGATGTGATGATAATGATATCATGATAAGCAAGGAGAAAGCAGCACAATTCAGGAAGTGGCTGGATAGGTGAAATTAGTATGAATGCCGTATTTTCCGCTTCGACCATGAATTATTCCCATTCGAGCAGTTTTTCAAATTTTTTAGCTCGCTATAGTGTATATTCGCGGTCAAACCAATTATTTAAACATTATGAAGATAAAAATTATTGTTTTTTTATCGTTGCTTCTTTCGTCAATGATAAGTCTGTCCGCTCAGGATACTTGTCAGAAAGAGGTGAATTCGGACTTCAGAAGCCGTGGGTATAAGGGAAGTGTTTTGTATACGAACCACTACTTCGTATGGCAAGGTATAGAGACATCTCACGGATATATGTTCAATCGTCATCATTATCTGGGAGCAGGTGTAGGCGCTTTTTTCTTGCCATTAGATAACGTGCCGGCATTCGGGAGAGTCTTTGCGGAATACAATGCATACATTAAGGAAAAGGGCAGCACACCTACTGCAGGTGTAAAACTGGGCTTTTGTCATGCTCTGAATTATAACAATGACTGTAAATTCCGCAATGCGGCCGAGATAGAACCTGCATTGGGCTGGAGCTGGACACTTAAATCCGGGAAAGGCTTGTTGTTGGGTCTGTCATATCCATTTTATGTGACATCAAAGCCTGATACTAAGGTTTCTATTTATGGGATGCCTAAGATATCGTTCGGCATTGAGTTTTAGAATGGATTTAGGCTAGTTGCTTGAATCTCAGCATTATAGTCCTTTCTGGTGAATATTACCCGGAAGGACATTTTTGTCTGCGCGAAAACGTGTCTATTCGGTAAGTGTCTCCGGAGTTGCGGGTTGATGCGCGTCCAGTGGTTTGACGCGCCAGGAGGAGGTGTGTCCGCATGCGGGACGGCGCCACGGGGTCATTCGTAACACATTGATAATCAGATACCGTTAAATTTTAGTGTGGATTTGCAGGCTTTTTTTGGTCGAAAATCCGCACGTGTTTTTATAACTATCTGTATGATAATATGTTATGGAAACAGGCGTGGCGTCGTCCCGCACTGCTTTTGTAAGCGTCTCAGGAGTTACGTATTGTCGCGCTATCAGCCTCCCCCTACTTCGTAATGGAATCGAGGAGCTTGGCCATGCGGGCTGTGAGGGCTTTGCGGGAGAACTGGCGGATGGCGTCAGTCTTGTCGTTTTCGGTGAGAATCTCGTCCAGTTCGGCCTCTCCGGAGTGCTCCACCTCGATATCTTCCTCGTCGTCGGCAGCATTGAACTTGTTCCAGCACATATTGACATATGATGAAATCGAGGCCTTGTCATCCCAGCCGAACACTACACCGGCTCCCGTCTGATTTACAATCCTGGCCATTGCCCCGTCAGTCTGACCAATACCTAGAATCGGATTCATGGAAGCAAGGTACTCGAAAAGCTTTCCCGGAAGCGTCGCGCGATACTCCGGCTCCTTACGCAGAGGAAGGATGAGAAGGGATGCGTTCTTCTGTTCCCGCACGGCGACATTGTGGTCCTGATAACCGAGATTGATGACATGGCTGCCGAGACCGGCGGCATTGATAGAGTCAATGATTTCCTTGTCTGTCTTTCCTACTAGCCTGATATGCAGCATCTTGTCGAACTCCTTGTCCGTTCTGCACTTCTCTGAAAGAACATCCCAGAGTGTTTCCGGATTTCCGTCCGAAGCGAAAAGACCGGTATGGGTAACATTGAAATAACCGTCCGGCTCTACGACCTGGCTGAAATCATCATCGTCGAAACCATTGGTAATCAGCTCGACAGGGGTATTCGTCATGACCTGGAACTCCTCCTGGACGAGAGGGGACACAGCCACCACGACAGTTGCATCATCCAGAACCTGCTGCTCTAGGCGGTGATGCTTCCGCTCTGCCCATTTGCAGAGACATAAATGCTTGAAATAGAACATCTTGGTCCACGGGTCACGAAAATCGGCTACCCACGGAATGCCGGTCGCCCTGGAAAGCTGTCTGGCTATGAGGTGCATCGACTGCGGAGGGCCGGTACTTACAATCGCGTCCACAGGATTCTCCTTGAGGTACTTTTTCAGGAACCTGACAGAAGGCCTTACCCATGTCACCCTCGGGTCAGGAATAAACAGATTGCCGCGCAGGAACAGCATCAGTTTCTGCTTGAACGTCTTCTTCTGGCTATTGATAGGATTGACCTCCTGCTTCGTGGCATCCTTTTTTCCGGTCAGTTTCCGGTAGAAAGAATAAAACTCCGTGATATGCCTCTTCACGACAATGGCCTCCTCCGGAATATCCTCCTCGAGAGTCTTGTCAATGCTGGTCATTTCCGGATTCTCCGGGGTATAGATGACCGGCTGCCATCCGAACTGAGGCAGATACTTGCTGAACTTCACCCATCTCTGGACACCGGAACCTCCTGTAGGCGGCCAGTAATATGTTATGATAAGCACCTTCTTCATAGTCACGTAAAGATAGTTATAATTTTTGGTAGAGGTTATTGAATTATGGGGTGAAAATCTGTAAATTTGTTTGTTTTGGTAATTGGAGACAGATTATGGCGAAGAAACAAGCGGAGGATACACCTCTACTTAAACAATATTTTGCGGTCAAAGCCCAGCATCCCGAGGCAGTTCTGCTTTACAGAGTGGGCGATTTCTATGAAACATATTCTGACGACGCGGTCCTCGTAAGCAAAGTTCTGGGTCTTGTGCAGACCAAGCGTTCAAATGGTGACAAAGAAGCCGTGCCTATGGCCGGATTCCCGCATCATGCTATAGAACAATATCTTACACGTCTTATCCGTGCCGGCTATAAAGTGGCCGTGTGCGACCAGTTGGAGGACCCGAAACTGGTAGGCTCCAGGACTCTGGTGAAAAGGGGAGTGACGGAGATGGTTACGCCGGGAATCGCCTTCGGCGAGAACATGCTCGAACAGAAGGAGCACAACTACCTGACAGGACTCGCATTCTCCAAAGACCAATGCGGAGCCGCATTTCTCGATGTCTCCACCGGAACATTCCAGGTGGCACAGGGTAGCACTGCCTACATCGGAACTCTCATAGCATCATTGGCCCCGAAAGAAATCGTAGTCCAGCGCGGCAACGAGAAACGTGTCAAGGAACTGTATGGGGACACCCTCTATGTCTCGACACTCGACGAGTGGGCATTCGTGTATGATGCGGCCGTCGAAAAACTGAAACGTCAGTTGCGCGTGGACTCATTGAAAGGCTATGCCATTGATTCATACCCGCTTGGCGTGAGCTCCGCCGGTGCGCTCATCGTCTATCTCGAACAGACCCAGCATACCGGCCTGGCCAACATCTGCTCGATTTCCCGCATTGATGAAGACAAATTCGTGTGGATGGACAAATTCACCATCCGCAATCTCGAAATCTTCAGCGCGTCAGCAGGAGGTGAAGGCGTGTCACTTGTCAGTGTCATTGACAAATGCTGTTCTCCGATGGGTTCGCGTCTTTTGCGTGGCTGGCTGGCGATGCCGTCACTTGACTTGAAGGAACTGAATGCCAGATACGACATCGTAGGACATTTTACGCACGACAGTGAACTGCTGAACGAGGTCCAATGCCATATCAGCAATATCGGCGACCTCGACAGGATAATCTCCAGGGCGGCCACGGGTAAGATCATGCCACGTGAAGTCCTCCAGTTGGGACGAGGTCTGGCCCAGTTCGACCCTATCAGAAAATTATGCTCCGGGCAGGGAACCGCATCGGGAGTTTGCGCTCCGCTTGCTGAACTGACAGCCTCCATAGGCGACTGCTCGGAACTGCTCAAGGCGATAACAGAGACATTGACCCAGGACGCGGCGGCAGCCATCGGAAAGGGTGATGTCATCGCTGCCGGCGTGAGTGAGGAGCTCGACAAAGTGCGCGAAATCTCCCGCGGAGGCAAGGATTATCTCCTGAAAATGCAGCAGAGGGAGATAGAAAGAACCGGAATAACCTCATTGAAAATAAGTTACAACAATGTCTTCGGTTATTACATCGAGGTCCGCAACGCCCACAAGGACAAAGTCCCGGAGGAATGGATCCGCAAGCAGACGCTTGTCAATGCCGAAAGGTATATTACTCAGGAGCTTAAGGAATATGAAGAGCAGATTCTTTCCGCCGAGGACAAAATCTACGCACTCGAGTCTGCTATCTATAACTCGCTGATTGCCAAGATACAGACCGCTATAAGGACCATTCAGAAGAACTCGATGGTGATTGCCAAGCTGGATATTCTGGCCGGGTTTGCAGAACTGGCCTCGGAAAACAGATATTGCCGTCCTGAAATCGGTGACGGGCTTGCCTTGGATATCAAGGCCGGCAGACATCCTGTGATAGAGACACTTATGAAGCCGGGGGAGGAATATGTACCTAACGATATCCATCTGGACAGGGACAAGCAGCAGATAATAATATTGACCGGTCCGAACATGTCCGGAAAATCCGCTCTGCTCCGTCAGACGGCATTGATAGTGCTCCTCGCCCAAATCGGCTCATTCGTGCCTGCGGATTCGGCTAAAATAGGCTATTTCGACAAGATTTTCACCCGTGTCGGCGCATCGGACAACATCTCCAGAGGAGAATCCACATTCATGGTGGAAATGCTGGAAACGTCAATGATTCTGCACAATCTATCCGAGCGTTCTCTTGTGCTTCTGGACGAAATCGGCCGAGGTACGTCCACTTACGACGGAATGTCCATTGCCCGGGCGATAGTCGAATTCATACATGAATACGGAAAGGGTGCGAAGACCTTGTTCGCCACACACTATCACGAACTGAATGACCTGGAAGGTATCTATCCCCGTGTGAAGAACTTTCATGTGGCAGTTAAGGAAGTCGGCAAAGAGGTCATTTTCCTCAGGAAACTCAAGGAGGGCGGCACGGCCCACAGTTTCGGACTGCACGTGGCCAGGATGGCAGGAATGCCTAAAGAAGTGCTTGCTTCCGCCGAGAGGACTCTGTCTGCCTTGGAGGCCGGGGGAACCGGTTCCATAAGCAATGGGGCGGTACCTGAGGCCAAACCGATAATCAAGCCTTATAATACAAAAGAGGGCAGGGTGGAGACTGACGGCACGATCCAGCTGTCTCTGTTCCAGCTGGATGACCCTACATTGTCCTCACTCAGAGATACTTTGAAGTCTGCTGACCTTAACAATATGACTCCTATGCAGGCCTTTGACCTTCTCCGTGACATGAAGAAGGAATTGGGAATATGATAACTCCAGATTATTGATAACGAACACGTTTAATTATGACACTCAAATCTTTCATTATTACCGCATTGGCATTGACAATTCCGGTTCTCGCATCGGCGAATGACGGGGCGTATCAGATTCAGTCTCCTGACGGACACCTTCAAGCGACCGTCGTAGTCGGAGAAAAGATATCATATACGGTTTCCAGGGACGAACTCCAGCTGATAGCTCCGTCCTCCATTTCAATGACAGTTTCTACCGGCGAGGTCTTCGGTCTCAATGATAAGGTCCGCAAGGTCCGCCGCACCAGCATTGACCTGATCCATCAGGCTACGGCTTACAAGAAAGCGGAGGTGAGGGACAATTATAACGAGATGACATTGGAATTCAAGGAGTTCTCCCTCGTGTTCCGTGCGTTCGATGACGGCGTGGCATACAGGTTCGTAAGTTCGCTGAAGGGTGACTTCAATGTCGTAGGCGAGCAGGCTGAATTCGCTTTTGCAAAGGATTGGAATGCATATGTCCCTTATGTGAAGCAGCATACGCAAACGCTTGAGAGCCAGTTCTATAACTCATTCGAGAATACATATTCCGTGCAGCCTTTGTCAGAATGGAACAAGAAACGTCTGGCATTCCTTCCGCTTGCGGTCGCTGCCGACAATGGAGTGAAAGTTCTCGTCATGGAGTCTGACCTGAAGCATTATCCGGGAATGTACCTTTACAATGAGGGAGAGGGCTCTACTCTTACGGCCCGTTTTGCCCCATATCCTAAGGTAGTGAAACAGGGCGGCCACAATATGCTTCAGGGCGAAGTCGTCGAGCGTGAGGACTATATCGCTGAATGCTCGGGAAAAGAGGCTTTCCCTTGGAGGATAATTATGGTTACTGCCAATGATGCCGAAATGGCTGTCAATGACCTTGTATGGAATCTCGGAACACCTGCTGACCCGTCTGCTGATTTCAGCTGGGTGCGTCCGGGAAAGGTTGCCTGGGACTGGTGGAATGACTGGAATCTCTATGGCGTGGATTTCCGTGCCGGAATCAACAACGAGACCTACAAATATTACATTGATTTCGCTGCCGCCCATGGTATCGAATATGTTATCCTCGATGAGGGCTGGGCTGTGAACAAGAAGGCCGACCTTATGCAGGTGATTCCTGAGATTGATATCCCTATGCTTTGCAAGTATGCTCAGGAGCGCGGAGTCGGCATCATCCTCTGGGCCGGCTATCTGGCCTTCGACAGGGACATGGAGAATGTCTGCCGCCATTATTCCGAGATGGGAGTGAAGGGTTTCAAGGTGGATTTCATGGACAGGGATGACCAGGCGATGGTGGATTTCCACAGGCGTGCTGCCGAGATGGCTGCCAAATATCACCTCCTCATTGATTTCCACGGCACCTACAAGCCGGCAGGACTGAACAGGACATGGCCTAACGTCATAAATTACGAGGGAGTGCATGGCCTTGAGCAGATGAAGTGGTCGGATTCTTCAGTGGACCAGGTTACATATGATGTGACCGTTCCGTTCATAAGGATGGCTGCCGGCCCTATGGACTATACCCAGGGCGCTATGCGCAACGCGACCAGGAAGAATTACCGTCCGGTAAATTCCGAGGCCATGAGTCAGGGAACGCGTTGCAGGCAACTTGCTGAGTATGTGGTATTTGACTCTCCTCTCAATATGCTTTGCGATTCGCCGTCCAACTATATGGCCGAGCCGCTGTGCACCAAGTTCATTGCAGAATGCCCTGTCATCTGGGATGAGAGCCGTGCCGTCAATGGAGAAATCGGCAAATATATAACGCTGGCGCGCCGTCGCGGAGACGTATGGTATGTCGGGTCAATGACAGACTGGAATGCCCGTGACATTGACATTGACCTTTCCGTCCTCGGCGAAGGCGAGTGGGTGATGGAAATTTTCCGTGACGGTGTCAATGCTGACCGCGCGGCCAAGGATTTCAAACACGAAGTGGTCAATGTTCCCGCTGACCGTCATGTGACAGTTCACATGGCTCCCGGAGGCGGCTGGGCTGCAAGGATTAGAAGATAAGTAACCTTCAAAAAATAATTGAGGCTCCGTTTTTGCGGAGCCTTTTTCTATTGCTTTGTATAGTCTCTGATTGCAGGAAGCGTACCTGTCCAGGAGCCGTATATCTTGTGTGGTGTCAATGACTTGTCGTACAGATTGTAGTCGTCCTGGAACTCGAACTCCACTGTATAGCTGTTTCCGTTTCGGGATATCTTCATGGTTCCGCCTGCTATAGGAGCGCTCTTCGCGGTATGTCCGGAGTCGTCGTATTCGATGTAACATGAAGGGTCTGCGCTGGTGTATCCGATATTTCCGGGATATACAGTCCACGCACCGCCGGAGGTTGAAACCGTGTAAGTCCCTTCAGGAAGACTCGTCGCATCACCTGTACCTGCGACAAAGTCAATGGCTATTTCCCGATATCCATTGTCCATGACGATGGCATAATTTACGGTTCCGTTTGAGTGATAGTCTCCGTAATAATTGACTACAGAACAGGTTTCAGGATTCATCTCCACGTCTGAGTCCAATGTCGTCTGAGGCGCTTCAATGTTCTGATAATCTTCGAGTTCCCCTTTCCATGAGGCTTTGACAGTGTAACCGTCTTCATCTGTGAAATCGCAAGTGATGGAATAAGTCCCGTCATTGTTCTTCACGATTTTCACCTCGCCGTCTTTCATCGCGCAGAACTTGGTTTTGTAAGAATTGTCGACCTGCATGCAGAATGTTCCGAGAGCCTGTGCGCCGAGCCATACGCCCGGATAGAAAGTGCCGGGAGTATAGGACATTCTGGATCCTGCCTTATATGTGCCGGCCAAATCCGCTCCCTTTTCAGTGTAAAGGTCGATCTGAATCTTGTGTCCCGGGCCTTTCGGATACAAGCCGTCATTGGAAATGCCCTCAGTATCAAAGCATCTCAGCACATAGTTGTCATAGTTGTTTTCATTTCCATACTTCTGGCTCGTAACTCGTTTGAGGTTGAGATCAAGATTGGACTTTATATGTCCGTTGTCCGTCTCCTCTCCCTCCCCGCTCTTGTCGCTGAGCGTGATGGCCCCCTTATATGTGAATACATATTTCTTGCCCTCGGTACTCGTTATTGCAACATTGATGTCATACCCCTCCGCGATATGTTTCACGGTAATGGTACCGTCCTGGAAAAGGACGTTCTCGATGCGGAAGAGGTCACCGACCTTCTCTTTATTGAAAGTGGCGAAGGTCAATTCCGTATTGAATGTCCCGTTTGCGCGTCCTTTGTGGGCGGTATATGTGCCTTCCGGGATAATCGGTTTGGTATGGTCCTCCGAGATGGCGCCCCAAAGGTCACAATACAGGATGTAGTCTCCCGGATTCATCGGCGCGAGGTCCACCTCCGAACTCTGGCCGATCTCGCCGGATGACAGGATGAAATAATAGTCTGCATATCCTTCTTTCCAGAAGTTTCCGAAGTAGATGCCGTCCTGGAAATTCTTGATTTCCACGGAGGTAACATCTTCAGTTTCAGGCTTTTTGTCTTTCTCGCACGAAACGGCCACAAGCGAAAGAAGCATCGCCAGAGCAATGCAGGAAAGGTCAATGAATTTTAGGATTTTCATATTTTCAGTTTATCAATGTTACAAGATTTTTCTAGTCTGTATGCATGTAAAGATAAATAAAAATCAATACAAGCATGAAATTATTTGTTATATTTGTTGCTGTGCGTGACGGATGGATTATTGGTGCGGGAATATGGGATATTGCTTAAAACTTTATAGTAAGATGAAAAAGACATTGATGATTTTGCCGCTTCTCATTTTTGCGGCCAGCTGCTCCAAAGAGAACAAGACACCGGAGGATTCTACTGTCTATCAGACGATTTCCTTTGAAAACCATTCGTTTGCAGATAAGAAACACAATAACTTTCCGAGTGCTTCCGGGATAGATTCCACATATACGGAGTTCGGTGCGACCTTCACGGCACAGAACTACTATTATTTCCTGTCAGGCATCCTGATTGCCGATGATTACGAGAAACCTCAGCTCGAAGGAGAATTTATCGCCTATTCAAACGGCAAGAGGGTCGTCTGCAACAAGGACTTCGAGGAAGGGAAAGAACCTCCTATGGGGGCTGACGGCACGTCCAAATACTCCGTATGGTCTTATTCCCAGTATAATAAGGATGTGCGCCCGTCATTCAGCTTCGCTGACGGTGCCGAGCATAAGGCCGTGTCAATGAAAGTGAACAATGATGCGATGGTATGGCAGTACATGAAAATAGGATTCTACTCCAAGCCGGCATTTACTACAGGAGATTATTTCGAGGCCATCTTTACAGGCTATGATGCGGCGGGCAACGAGACAGGTAAAGTTACAGTCCCTCTCGGGGATTTCCGTGACGGAAAATCACTTCTTGTCGAGGATTGGCAGGACGTGGACATATCTCCTCTCGGCATGGTGAACAAGATAGTCCTCACCGCTGATTTCTCGGACAATTTCATGTCATTCATGTATGTCACGACAAAGGAGGACTGCCCATATATGGTTTGCGTAGATGAGATTAAATTTGATATAACAGAAGAAGCCGCCAAATAATATGCGGCTTATGTTGGTGATTACCAGATGGATAAGATAGAAAAAGCGATTTATAACAGAACAGAGCTCCTGCTTGGCGAAGATGTCATGCAGGAGTTTTCACGTACACGTGTGATAATTTTCGGTGTGGGCGGAGTCGGCAGCTGGTGTGCTGAAGGACTGGTCAGAAGCGGAATCACTCATTTGACGATAGTGGATTCGGACCGTGTGAGCATTACCAATGTCAACAGGCAGCTGATGGCTACCACCAGGACTGTCGGGCAGGTCAAGGTCGAGGCTCTCAAGGCTCATTTGCTGGAAATCAATCCAAATGCGGAAATCGATGCGGTCCAGGCTATCTACTGCGAAGAGACGGCGGATTCTTTCGACCTGGATTCGTACGATTATGTCATTGATGCTGTCGATTCATTGAAAGACAAGGCTTTGCTGATTTTGCGTGCGACTGCGAGCAAGGCGAAGTTCTTCTGCTCCCTCGGGGCAGCATTGAAAACGAACCCGTTGAAAGTCAAGGTTGCGGAGTTCTGGAATGTCCGCGGATGTCCTCTCGGGGCTGCCCTGCGCAAGAAAATGAAGCGTGCCGAGACTTTCCCGGCACGTAAGTTCATGTGTGTCTATGATGATGAGGTGCTTCCGAACAGGGGGCAGTACCAGCCTTGTGAGATCGATCAGGCCATGTTCCGGGATACAGAAGATGGACCGGGAGACCCGGAACTTCTCAATCATGACTGGAATGCGTCAAAAGCTCAGATCAATGGTACTACAGTCCATATTACAGCCATATTCGGAATGACCCTTTCAGGGCTTGTGATAGATGATATCTATCATAAAGTCGTCAATAGTTAGTCCAGATGTTGTCAGGCAGCTGCCATTTCGGAAGTTTGACATTGAAAGTAGACGCCGTCATGACGGAAACCAGTCCCGTTCCTCCCTTGACGTTGCTCGGATAAGGCAGCTCCGAGACCAGAGACCAGTCGCCCTGGCTTGAGTGGTCGAACATGTAGTCATTCATGTAGAGATAAGTCAGCTTGGACATTGACATTATTTTTACCACTACCTCGCGGTCCTCTTCTACCTTGACATTTTCCGGATTATAGCCGAAATTACAGAAATTGTGCAGATACCTGTAGTGATTCACAATCAGTTTCATGGTATATTCTGAATCGCGGAACTGGCTGTCTGTGAAGATGTTGTATCTGTTGTTGTAGAAGTTCCAGTCGTCATCGTCTTTCTTTTCCTTGCCGATTCTCCTCCTCAGCAGCGGCTCCTGGGAATTGTCAATGACAAGAGATTTGGACCCCTCATCGACGCAGTCCCCGACCTTGTGCT
>UMKZ01018602.1_pt1 | contig 15056 bp, 15 predicted proteins | sample 1966441 | NCBI WGS metagenome assembly UMKZ01 (sample SAMEA4836189, study PRJEB28245) | human gut metagenome | biome: gut microbiome; material: fecal sample | place: Denmark | collected 2008
GGCATGGACATCGCGGGCGAGGAGGGCGCCTCCGTCGCCTGCTTTGCCGACGGCACCGTCGGCACGGTGGGGGAGAGCAATATCCTCGGCAACTATGTGACGGTCAACCACGAGGGTGGATTTTCAACGCTCTACGCCCATTGTAGCGCCATCACCGCGAGCGCGGGACAGAGTGTCAAAAAGGGCGATGCGATCGCTAAAGTTGGCTCGACCGGCAACGCCACGGGCTCGCACCTCCACTTTGAGGTGCACGACGGGGAAGAGTATCTGAACCCCGTTTACTATGCGGTTCCCTGAACGCGGGCTCTACGTTTCGTGGAGCTTCTGGCTGCTCATTCTGCTCGCGGCCATCGTGAGCCCGCTGACGATCGTGCTCTCGATTTTGCTGGCCGCCGCGCTGCACGAGTGCGGGCATCTTCTGGCGCTGCGGGCATTCCACGTGCCCATCGAGGGGCTGCGTCTCAGCGCGTTTGGCGCGGTGCTGCACGCGCGCGGAGCGCAAAGGCTCTCTTACGGGCGTGAGCTTGTCGTTACGCTCGCGGGCTGCGGCATGAACCTCGTCTGCGGCGTTCTGACGGCGTGGTTTTCGCTGCACTATGTGTGGGTGGAGGGCTTCGTCTTCGCTGGCGCGCACATTCTGCTCTGCGCGTTCAACCTGCTGCCTATCCCGCCGCTCGACGGCTCGCACGCGATGAATCTTGCGGTCTCGGCGTTGTTTGGCCCGCTCGTGGGCGACGCGGTCGCGGCGCTTGCGGGCGTTCTCTGTTCACTTGCGCTGCTGGGCGGGGTAGTGTATCTCTATGTGCAGACGCGCGGCGGCGCGCTCGTTATTTTTGCCGCACTGGCACTGCTTTTAAGCGCGCTCAAAGAACTGAGACTTGCGCGTCGCGCAATAAAAGTGTAGAATAGCCGAAAATGGATGTTTGTGCCCATTTTCGGCTTTTTATTTCTGCTTACTTCAGAGGAGAACTTTTGTGGATAAGAGATTGGAACGCATTTTGCCCCGCGTGCAGAAGCCCGCACGCTATGTCGGCGGGGAATTCAACGCGATCATGAAGGACAAGAGCAAGGTCGACACGCGCGTCGCCTTCTGCTTTCCCGACACGTATGAGATCGGCATGTCGAACCTCGGCATGCGCATTCTGTACGGTGTGATGAACAATATTGAGGGCGTGTGGTGCGAGCGCTGCTTCGCCCCCTGGGGCGACATGGAGCAGGAGATGCGAAACGCGAGCATCCCGCTCTACGCGCTCGAATCGTTTGACCCGATCAAGGATTTTGACATCATCGCCTTTTCCATTGGCTATGAGATGGCGTTCCCCGCGATGGTCGACATGCTGGACTTAGCAGGCGTGCCGCTGCACGCGAGCGAACGCACGGCGCTCACACCGCTCGTTGTCGCGGGCGGCACGGCGATGTACAACTGCGAACCCATCGCGGATTTTATCGATCTTGCTCTTATCGGCGAGGGCGAGGAGATGGATGTCGAGCTCATCGAGCTGCACCGTCAGGCGCGGCGAGAGGGCTGGAGCAAGCACGAGTTTCTCGTGTGCGCCGCGCAGATCCCGGGCGTCTATGTGCCGAGCCTTTACGACGTTGCCTACAACGACGACGGCACGGTCAAGTCCATCACGGCAAACGAGGGTGCGCCCAAGGTCGTCCTAAAGCGCATCATGCGGGACATGGACAAGGCCTACTATCCGACCAAGACCATCGTTCCCTCGACCGAGATCGTGCAGGACCGTGTGTCGCTCGAACTGTTTCGCGGCTGCATCCGCGGCTGCCGCTTCTGTCAGGCGGGTTACGTCTACCGCCCGGTGCGCAATCGCTCGGAGGAGCTGCTGCGCGGCTACGCCGTTGAAGCCGTCGAGGACTCGGGCTATCAGGATATGACGCTCTCGTCGCTCTCGACGTCCGACTATCCGCACCTTGTCGAGCTGTGCGACGACTTAGAGGACTTCTGCGCCCAGCGGCATGTGACGCTCGCGCTGCCGTCGCTGCGTGCGGATAACTTCTCCATGGCGCTGATGGAGCGCTTGCAAAAGGGCAGAAAGACCGGCCTTACCTTTGCACCCGAGGCGGGCACGCAGAGACTGCGCGACGCCATCAACAAGAATCTGACGGAGGAAGATCTGCTCGAATCCTGCCGCCGCGCGTTTGCGGGCGGATACAGCGCGGTCAAGCTCTACTTCATGCTCGGCCTTCCGACCGAGACGGACGAGGACGTGCTCGGCATTGCCGACATCGCGGCCCATGTCATGCACGCCTGGCGCGAAAGCGCACTCAACAAGACGCGCGGCGTGCGCATCACGGTGTCGACCTCGTGGTTTGTGCCAAAGCCGCACACGGCGTTCCAGTGGGAGCCGCAGATCCCCATTGAAGAGTACGAGCGCCGCGTCAAGCTCCTGCGCGAGGCGATGAACACCAAGTCCGTCACGTACAACTGGCACCCCTCGCCCACGAGCTTTATGGAGGCGGTCATCTCCTGCGGCGACCGCCGGCTCGGCAAGGTCATCGAGACCGCGTGGCGCAAGGGTGAGACGCTCAGCGCGTGGGAGGACTATTTTGATCTGAACCGCTGGATGGAGGCCTTTGAGGAGTGCGGTCTTGACCCGCATTTTTACGCCAACCGCCGCCGCAGCGAGGATGAAATTCTGCCGTGGAGCATGATCTCCTGCGGCGTTGCACCAGGGTATCTGAAGCGCGAGCACGCGCTGAGCTATGAGGGCGTGACGACGCCGGATTGCCGCACGCACTGCAACGCCTGCGGCGCAAACTGCCTGGTGGGAGGGAAATGCGATGTCTAAATTGCGGCTGGTTTTTGTCAAGGAGCATCAGGCGTCCTACATTTCGCATCTTGACGTGATGCGCACGTTCCAGCGCGTGTTCCCGCGCGCGGGCCTTTCTATCAAGCACTCCAACGGCTTCCACCCGCACCCGATTCTGTCCATCGTGTTGCCGCTGCCCGTGGGGCAGTCGAGCGACTGCGAAATTCTGGACTTTGAAAGCGTGGAAGACAGCACGGGCGAGGGTGTGGCCGAGGCACTGAACACCGGTATGCCCGCAGGTCTTCGCGTGCTGGACTGCTATAGCGTGACGCGCCCCGTGCGCGAGATGGTCAACCTGCGCGCGCAGCTCGAAATGGAATATGACAACGGCGTGCCCGAGGGTGCGTGTGAGCGCATCCGCGAATTTTTCACGCAGGAGGAGATCTTTGTCGAAAAGCGCACGAAGCACAAGGGCATGACCGAGCTCAACATTGCGCCGCTCATCCGCTCGCTCACGCTGACGGAGGGGGAGGGCGTGATTCTCGCCGATGCGGTCGTCGCCGCGCAGGACCCGGGCCTCAACCCCGCGCTGATCGGCGCGGCGGTCGCGCGACACCTGCCGGAGATCGCGCCGGACTTTGTTCGCGTGCGCCGAAAAGAGGTCTACGACGCGGAAATGAACGTTTTCCGCTGATTTCTGCCGTGTTTTTGCAAATAATGCTTGCATTCCCGTTGGGGATGTGATATGCTACCATAGCTTGAAAAGGGCGGTCCTCTGCCGTGCGCGGGTGAAAGAGTCCCGACAGCGCCAAAGAAAAGCGGTCAAGAACGCCTATAAATAGGAGGAAAATATCCATGGATCTCATCAAAGAGCTCGAATCCCAGCAGCTGAAAAAGGAAATGCCCGTCATCAACGTCGGCGATACCGTCCGCGTTCATGTCAAGATCAAGGAAGGCTCCCGCGAGCGTATCCAGGTCTTCGAGGGCATCGTCATCGCGAAGAAGCACGGCGGTCTTGAGGAGACCTTCACCGTTCGTCGTCTTGCCTACGGCGTCGGCGTCGAGAAGGTGTTCCCCATCCACTCCCCCCTCATCGAGAAGGTCGAGACCGTGCGCAGCGGTTATGTTCGCCGCGCCAAGCTGTATTACCTGCGCGGCCGCGTCGGTAAGGCTGCCAAGATCCGCGAGAAGCTGTAAGGCAGATTCTTTGAGAACAAAAAAGCATGGCGTTTCCGCCATGCTTTTTTTGTTGCCTTTTTCAAAAAGCGTGCTACAATAATACATTAGAAAATCAGGCGCATTTTGCCGCAGAGGGAGACTGTTAGTCCGCCGCTGCGCGGCGCTGGGTTTAGGAGACCGAAATGGATGAATTTGATCAGAAAATGGAGATCAGCGAGCAGCCGCAGGAGGAGATCGTGGAAAAGATCCCCGGACGCGACGTGTATGAGACGGTCTCGTCTCTCGTCTCGGCGCTGCTGGTCGTTGTGCTGGTGTTTACGTTTCTTGTGCGGCTGATGGGCGTTTCCGGCCCGTCAATGATCCCAACGCTGCAGGATGGCGACCGGCTTCTCGTCGTCAACTCGCTGCTCTGCGGCGACTATCAGGTCGGCGATATCGTCATCGCGCGCAAGGAGACCTTTGACTCGAAACCCATCGTCAAGCGCGTCATCGCCACCGCGGGCCAGACCGTGGACATCGACTTTAACTTGGGTCAGGTCTATGTGGACGGCGAGCTTCTGGACGAGGACTACATCAACGACTACACCTATCGCGAAGAGGGCACCGTGTTCCCGCTTACCGTGCCGGAGGGAGAAGTCTTCCTCATGGGTGACAACCGCAACCATTCGAACGACAGCCGCGATTCCTCGCTCGGCACGGTGGACACGCGCCTTCTGATCGGCAAGGCGGTGTTCCTCGTCTTCCCGGGACGCGACTATCTGACCGAGCAGCGCGAGTTTGGCCGCATCGGCCTTTTGCAGTAAAGGGGGACGAGCAAATGCAGTTGGATTCTCTCAGCTGGTTCCCGGGGCACATGACCAAGACCCGCCGCATGATCACGGCGGAGCTCGGCAACGTGGACGCCGTGTGCGAAATTCTGGACGCGCGCATCCCGATGAGCAGCCGCAACCCCGATGTGGACGAACTGACGGCGGGCAAGCCCCGTTTGATCGTTTTGAACCGCGTCGATCAGGCCGACCCTGAGATGACGAAAAAGTGGGCGGCGTATTTCCGCTCGCTCGGCTGCGCCGTCATCGAAACGGACGCGAAGCAGGGCGGGGGCGTGAAGCAGTTTTCTTCCGCCGTGCGCACGCTGCTGCGCGATAAGATCGCCTCTTACGAGGCCAAGGGCCAGATCGGCCGCGTGCTGCGCGTGATGGTACTCGGCATCCCGAACGTTGGCAAGTCGACCTTCATCAACAAGGTCTCCGGCCGCAAGAGCGCCAAGGCGGAGGACCGCCCCGGCGTCACGCGCACGAAGCAGTGGGTGCCGGTCGACAAGACGCTCGAGCTCCTTGATACGCCAGGCATCCTGTGGCCGAAATTTGAGGACAGCAGCGTCGGCGTGCGTTTAGCCTTCACCGGCGCGATCCGCGACGAGGTCATCGACATCGAAGAGCTCGCCATGCGCCTGATGGATTACCTCGGCAAAAATTATCCCAAGGCCATCGAGGAGCGCTACAAGCTCACCGTTTCGGAAGAGGACGACGGCTATGCACTGCTCGAAAAGGCGGGGCGCAAGCGCGGCTTTCTGATCTCCGGCGGCGAGGTCGACACCGAGCGCATGAGCCGTATCCTGCTCGACGAGTTCCGCGGCGGCAAGCTCGGCCGCTTTACGCTCGAATTCCCGCCGGAGGGCGAGCGCACATGAGCGTCAACCTACACTACGAGGACAAAGCCCGCTCCGCGGGCTTTTCATCCGTCTGCGGCGTGGACGAGGCGGGCGCGGGGCCGCTGATGGGCCCTGTATACGCCGCCGCCGTCATCCTGCCGGAGGGCTGTGAGATCGAGGGGCTGAACGACTCGAAAAAGCTGACGGAGAAAAAGCGCGAGGCGCTGTTTCCCGTCATCTGTGAAAAAGCCGTCGCCTACGCCATCGCGTCCGTCGACGAGAAGGAGATCGACGCAACGGATATTTTGAGCGCACGCATGAAGGCGATGCAGCTCGCCATCGATGCGCTGCAAATCCCAGCGGACTATGCGCTCATCGACGGCAACCGCGACCACGGCACGTCGGCAAAGATCACCACGCCGCACGAGACCATCGTCGGCGGGGACGGCGCGAGCTTATCCATCGCCGCGGCGAGCGTGCTGGCGAAGGTCAGCCGTGACCATTATGTGGTCGAAGTGCTCGACCCGATGTATCCCGAGTATCAGTTCGCCAGGCACAAGGGCTACGGCACAAAGCTCCACTACCAGATGCTCGATCAGTACGGCCCGAGCCCCGTGCACCGCATGACGTTCCTCAAAAAGTGGGAGGCGCGGCGATGAGCACGAAGCAGGACGGCGACTGGGGCGAGGCGCTGGTCGAAAAGTATCTGAGCGAGCGCGGCTGCCGCATCGTGGAGCGAGAGTGGCGCTGCCGCTTCGGCGAGATCGACCTGATCGCCGAGCAGAACGGCATATTGCTGTTCGTCGAGGTGAAGCTGCGCACAAATTTGCAGTACGGTGCGCCGCGCGAGTACGTCACGGTGAAAAAGCAGGAGAAGCTGCGCGCCGCGGCACTTTTGTACTTGAGCGAGCGTGAGCTGGACGTGCCCGCCCGCTTCGACGTGGCGGAGGTCTACACCGATGTGCGCCATAGCGCGGGCAAAACGCGCATCGCCTACATCGAAAACGCATTTTGATCTGACTTTGGAAGGGAGGCACGCGATGGCATTATACGCGATCGGCGACCTGCACTTATCGCTCGGCACGAACAAGCCCATGGACGTGTTCGGCCCCAAGTGGGCGAACTATGTCGAGCGCATTCAGGAGAATTTTTCCAAGCTGAACGATGACGACGTCATCGTCATCGCGGGGGATATCTCGTGGGGGATGTCGCTCGAGCAGTCGCTGCCGGATTTTCAGTTTATTGACGCGCTGCCGGGGAGGAAGATCCTCTTAAAGGGCAATCACGACTACTGGTGGGGCACGGCGTCGAAGATGAAGAAGTTCTTCGCCGAGCACGACATCACAACGCTTGATATCCTCTACAACAACGCCTTTTTCTACGGCGACCACGCCATCTGCGGCACGCGCGGCTGGTTTTATGAAGAGGACGCCGCGGGGACGCACACGGGCAAGATGCTCGCGCGCGAGGCGCTGCGGCTTGAAGCGTCGCTCAAGGCGGCGGGGGGGAAGCCCATCTACTGCTTTCTGCACTATCCGCCCATCTATCAGGGCTACAAGTGTCCCGAGATGCTCGAGCTTCTCGACAAATACGAGGTCGAGCGCTGCTATTACGGGCATCTGCACGGCTACACGCACCGCCGCGCGTTCGAGGGGATGCGCGAAAAAACCGAATATGCGCTGATCGCGGCGGATTATGTCGCCTTTCAGCCTGTAAAAATTTGCAATTAAGACATAAATTGATGCAAAAAAGGGTGGAAATTTTGAGGAAGCTATGGTATAATTCCACTTTGCAAAAGCATCATTATCTGATGTTAAACGGAGGAAAAAGAAATCATGACTGTCAAAAATGTTGAAAAGCTGGAAAAGAGCAGAGTCGCGGTGACCGTCGAGGTCGGCGCGGAGGAATTTGAAGCCGCCGTTGCCAAGGCCTACGCCAAGGCCCGCGGCAAGCTCAGCATTCCCGGCTTCCGCCCCGGCAAGGCCCCCCGCAAGATGATCGAAAAGCTCTACGGCGCGGGCGTTTTCTACAGCGATGCCGTTGACATCGCCCTGCCCGAGGCATATACGCAGGCCATCGGCCAGAGCGGCCTCGATGTTGTCGGCTATCCCGAGATCGAGATCGTGGACGACAAGATCGACGAGAACGGCTTTACCTTCAAGGCGACCGTTGCCGTGTATCCCGAGGTCAAGCTCGGCGAGTACAAGGGCCTGACGGCTGAGAAGGAAGAGATCAAGGTCAGCGCCGACGATGTCAAGGAGCGCCTCAATGAGATGGCCGAGCGCAACGCCCGCCTCGTCTCCGTCGACCGCAAGGCCAAGAAGGGCGACATCGCCGTCATCGACTTCGAGGGCTTCGACAACGGCGAAGCGTTCGAGGGCGGTAAGGGCGAGAATTACGAGCTCGAGCTCGGCTCCGGCAGCTTCGTCCCCGGCTTTGAGGATCAGGTCATCGGCATGAAGGCCGGCGAAGAGAAGGATCTCGACATCACCTTCCCCGAGGATTATCACAAGGACCTCGCCGGCAAGAAGGTCGTCTTCCACGTCAAGGCCAAGGAGATCAAGTGCAAGGAGCTTCCCAAGCTTGATGATGACTTCGCCAAGGACGTGTCCGAGTACGACACGCTCAAGGAGCTCAAGGACAGCATCAAGCGCGAGATCACCGAGCAGCGCGAGCAGTCCGCCAAGTATGCCGTCGAGAACGAGCTGATGGAGAAGGTTGCCGCGAACATCGAGTGCGACATCCCCGATGCGCTCATCGATGAGCAGTGCGCCCGCTTCCTCGAGGAGTTCAAGCAGCGCTTACAGTCTCAGGGCATCCCCTATGACCAGTACTGCAAGATGACCAACATGGATGAGGCCAAGTTCCTGGAGGAGGGCAAGGAGCCCGCGACTCGTCAGGTGCGCATGGACCTCGCCGTGAACGCCATCATCAAGGAAGAGAAGCTCGAGGCCACCGACGAGGAGGTCGAAAAGCAGTACAGCGACCTTGCTGAGAAGTACAGCATGGACGTCAACGAGCTCAAGAAGTATCTTGACGCCATGTCCGTCCGCACGCAGATCATCCGCGACAAGGCCATCAGCGTCGTCGTGGACAGCGCGAAGATCGAAAAGAAGAAGGCTCCCAAGAAGGAAGCCGAGGGCGAAGCCGCTGAAGGCGAGGAAAAGCTCGCCAAGAAGACCGCTGCCAAAAAGTCCGCCAAGAAGGAAGAAGAAAAGGCTGAATAATCGGCAAAGCGGCCATAATAGATAGAAACGACGATCAACCACAAATGCCTGCCATTTGTGGTTGATTGTGTACATACCAATTTTTTGAACAGGGTATGAACAAGGAGGTTACCAAGATGAGTTTAGTCCCTTACGTCATTGAACAGACCAACCGCGGCGAGCGCTCTTACGACATTTTCTCCCGCCTTCTGGAAGACCGCATCATTTTCCTCGGCGAAGAGGTCAACGATGCGACCGCGAGCCTGATCGTTTCGCAGCTTTTATTCCTCGAGGCCAAGGACCCCGACAAGGACATCCAGCTCTATATCAACTCCCCCGGCGGCAGTGTGACGGCCGGCATGGCGATCTACGACACGATGCAGTATATCAAGTGCGACGTGTCTACCATCTGCGTCGGCCTCGCCGCCAGCATGGGCGCGTTCCTGCTCTCGTCTGGCGCCAAGGGCAAGCGCATTGCGCTGCCGAACGCGGAGATCATGATCCACCAGCCCTCCGCCGGTACGCAGGGCAAGGTCACGGATATGGAGAGCGACGTGGAGCACTTCCTGCGCATCAAGCAGCGCTTGAATAAGATCCTGGCCGAGAACACCGGCAAGACGCCCGAGCAGGTCAAGCTCGACTCCGAGCGCGACCACTGGATGACGGCGGATGAGGCGCAGGCCTACGGCCTTGTGGACAAGGTCATTTACAAGAGATAAGGACAGTTTGACTTATGAGTGAAGATAGGAAAAAAGAGCTTCGCTGCTCGTTCTGCGGCAAGAGCGAGCACGAAGTGCACCGCATGATCCAGGGGCCGGGCGTGCGCATCTGCGATGAGTGCGTCCGCCTGTGCATGGACGTGCTGGAGGACGGCTATGAGCCGCACGACGAGCTGGAAGCGCCCGACTCCATCCCCACGCCGCGCGAAATTCGCGAGGTGCTCGACCAGTATATCATCGGGCAGGAGGCGGCCAAGGTCGCGCTGTCCGTGTCCGTCTACAACCACTATAAACGCATCTTCTTCGGCGGCGACGACGAGGTGGAGCTGCAAAAGAGCAACATCCTGCTCCTCGGCCCCACCGGCAGCGGCAAGACGCTCTTTGCCCAGACGCTCGCCCGCATTCTGAAGGTGCCGTTCGCCATCGCGGACGCGACGACCCTCACCGAGGCGGGCTACGTCGGCGACGATGTGGAGAACATTCTGCTCCGCTTGCTTCAGGCGGCGGATTACGACGTGGAGCTCGCCGAGCGCGGAATCATCTATGTCGACGAGATCGACAAGATCGCCCGCAAGAGCGAGAACACCTCCATCACGCGCGACGTCTCCGGCGAGGGCGTGCAGCAGGCATTGCTGAAAATCGTCGAGGGCACGGTTGCCAACGTCCCGCCGCAGGGCGGCCGCAAGCACCCGCATCAGGAGTTCATCCAGATCGACACGCACAACATCCTCTTCATCTGCGGCGGTGCGTTCGAGGGCATCGAGAAGATCATCGAGAGCCGTCTCGACCGCAAGTCGATGGGCTTCGGCGCAGAACTCAAGAGCAAGAACGACGTGGATGAAAGCAAGATTTTACGCGAGGTGCAGCCGCACGATATCTTGAAGTTCGGCATCATCCCCGAGCTGGTCGGCAGACTGCCGGTCATCACGGCGCTCGACGCGCTGACGCGCGACGACCTTGTCAAGATCCTGACCCAGCCGAAAAACGCGCTCGTCAAGCAGTATCAAAAGCTGTTTTCTTACGACGACGCCGAGCTCACGTTCGAGCCCAAGGCGCTCGAAGCGATTGCCGACAAGGCCATCGAGCGCAAGATCGGCGCGCGCGGCCTGCGCGCGGTAATGGAGGGTCTGCTGATGAACGTGATGTACGACATCCCGTCCGACCGCACGATCGACCGCGTGACCATCACGCCGGGCTGCGTGGAGGGGACGGAACAGCCGAAAATTTCCCACCGCACAGAGAAAGAAGGGGAGGTGCCGCAGCCGTCGCTGCCGGCAGACTCCGCTTCATAAGGAGAAACCCCATGGAACCTGTAACAAAAAATCTTCCGGTCATTGCCATGCGCGGGCTCAATGTGTTCCCGCGCATGAACACGAGCTTTGACCTCGAGCGTCCGATCTCCGTGCACGCGCTTGAGCGCGCCATGGAAAACGGGGAGGAGATCTTTCTCGTCACCCAGCGCGAGATCGGCGTGGAGCAGCCGGAGGAAAAAGACCTGTACGAGATCGGCACGGTCGCGCGCGTGACGCAGATCTTGCGCGTGTCCGACCGCGTGCTGCGCGTGATGATGGAGGGCGCGTGCCGCGCCCGCCTCAAGCGGCTGTGGCAGCGCGAGCCGTTTTTGCAGGCGCAGGTCGAGCTCATCGATGAGCCGGCCACCTCGCGCCATAGCAAGCGGACGGAGGCGATGCTGCGCCAGACCTACGCCAGCGTGACGGAATATGCCGAGCTCGCGCAGAAATTGCCGGACGATGTCTACGCCGCCATTTTGTCGACGAACGATCCCGGCTATCTCGCTGACTTTATCGCCCAGCAGCTCAACCTGCGCTATCAGGACAAACAGGATATCCTCGACGAGCTGCGCCCGCTGCCGAGATTGCAGCGCATGAACGAGATTCTGCGCCGCGAGATCGAAGTTACCGCCATGGAGCAGGACATTGAAAGCAAGGTCCGCTCCCGCGTCGGAAAAATTCAGAAGGATTTTGTCCTGCGCGAGCAGATCAAGGTCTTACAGAACGAGATCGGTGAGGGCGGGGAGGACGAAGAACTCGACGAGTACCGCGAGAAGATCAGCAAGGCGCACCTGAGCGAAGAAGTGGAGCGCAAGCTGCTGAAAGATGTGGACAAGCTCGCCAAGCAGCCGTTCGGCAGCGCCGAGGCGAGTGTGCTGCGCAACTATCTCGACACCTGCATGGAAATGCCCTGGGGCGAGGAGACGAAGGAGCGCGCCAGCGTGGACGCCGCGCGCAAGATTCTTGACCGCGACCACTACGGCTTGCAGAAGGTCAAGGAGCGCATTTTAGAGTTTATCGCCGTGCGCCAGCTCAACCCCGAGGCGAAGGGGCAGATTTTATGTCTCGTCGGCCCTCCGGGCGTCGGTAAGACGTCAATCGCACTGTCGGTCGCCAAGGCGATGAACCGCAAGGTCGCGCGGCTGTCGCTCGGCGGCGTGCGTGACGAGGCGGATATCCGCGGCCATCGCAAGACCTACATCGGCGCGATGCCCGGCCGCATCATCGAGGCAATCTCCCGCAGCGGCTCGATGAATCCGCTGCTCGTGCTCGACGAGGTCGACAAGATGGGAAGCGACGGGCGCGGCGACCCCGCGAGCGCACTTCTCGAAGTGCTCGACAGCGAACAGAATTATGCCTTCCGCGACCACTACCTTGAAATTCCCGTCGATCTGAGCCGCGTCATGTTCATCATGACGGCCAACACGCTCGACACCATTCCGCGCCCGCTGCTCGACCGCATGGAGATCATTGAAATCCCCAGCTACACGGACGAGGAAAAGGTGCAGATCGGGCAGCGGCACCTGCTGCCCAAGGAGCGTCAGACCCACGGGCTGACGGCCTCGAGCCTGCGCGTGGACGAGAGCGCCATCCGCGCGGCCATCGCGCTCTATACGCGCGAGAGCGGCGTGCGCTCGCTTGAGCGTCAGCTCGGAAAGATCTGCCGCAAGGCGGCAATGCAGCTTGCTACAAGCGATGTAAAGCGAGTCACCGTGACAGAGAAGAACATCAAGGACTTCCTCGGTGCGCCGCGTGCTGCACAGGAGAAGATTCCCGAAAAGGACCTTGTCGGCGTGGTGAACGGCCTTGCGTGGACCGAGGTGGGCGGCGAAATTCTGCCCGTCGAGGTCGGCGTGATGGATGGCAGCGGCAAGGTCGAGCTCACGGGCAACCTGGGCGACGTGATGCAGGAGAGCTGCCGCGCGGCGCTCTCGTGCCTGCGCCAGCGGGCGCAGGAGCTCGGCATCGCGCCGGACTTCTACAAGACGAAGGATATCCATATCCACTTCCCTGAGGGAGCCATCCCCAAGGACGGACCCAGCGCCGGCATCGCCATCGCGACCGCGGTGCTCTCCGCGCTGACGGGGCAGGCGGTACACCGCGATGTCGCCATGACGGGCGAGATCACGCTGCGCGGCCGTGTGCTCGCCATCGGGGGCTTGCGCGAAAAGACAATGGGCGCGCTGCGCGCGGGCGTACATACGGTCATTCTCCCGAAGGAGAATGAAAAGGACCTCGACGAGATCGACCCGCTGGTGCGCGAAAAGCTGCGTTTTGTGCCAGTCGAGACGGTGGACGCCGTCTTTGCCGAGGCGCTGGTGCTGCCCGAAAAATGCACCGCTGCCACGCACGAGAGCTATCTTCCTCCCGTGCAGGAGAGCGCGCACAGCGCGCTGCGTGCGGGCGAAATGAGCTGAAAGGAAACGAAAACCATGGCGATCAACTTCAACAAGGTCGAGTTTATCCTCTCGGCGGCGTCGGAAAAGCAGTTCGTGCGCGACGGGATGCCGCAGCTCGCGTTTGCGGGGCGGTCGAACGTCGGCAAATCGTCCGTCATCAACCGGCTCGTCAACCGCAAGAACTTTGCCCGCGTGGGTGCGTCCCCGGGCAAGACCTCGCAGATCAACTACTTTAAGATCGACGGCAAGCTCTACCTCGTCGACCTGCCGGGCTACGGCTACGCCAAGGTCTCCAAGACCGAGCGCGACCGCTGGGGCAAGCTGATGGAAAACTATTTCCAGTCTGCGGGGCTCATTCACCTCGGTGTGCAGATCGTCGACGCGCGGCACAAGCCGACGGCGGACGACGTGACGATGCACGACTACTTCGTGCAGACGGGCTGTCCCGTCGTGATCGTGGCGAATAAGCTCGACAAGCTCAAAGCGCGCGAGATCGAGCCGAATCTTGCCCAAATTCGCGAGACGCTGAGTTTGCGCGACGATGAGCTCGTCATTCCGTTCTCTGCCGAAAAGGGCACGGGCAAGGAGCAGCTGATCGCGGCGATCCTCGACCATTTGAACGACTGAAAAGGAATAATGCTTCAAAGAAAAGCCTCTGTATGGTTTGACCATACAGAGGCTTTTTATCGTATTTCCCGGGGAATCAGCGGCGCAGCGTCAGGAGTGCTGTGCAGTGGGAGAAGGATTCAAACGTCAGCGTGGGGAAGTGGGGACGGAGTTCGCCGTAGACGAAGTAAATTTCATCTGAGTCCCAATCCTCGCCTGCCGCAGTTCGACACGCTTCGAGCTCTTCGCGCGTGCGGAAGGCGACGTCGCCGATAAAAAGACAGCCGTCCTGATTCAAAAGCGGCAGAAGCGTGCGAAGAAAGTCGATTTTCTGCGCGTCCGTCAGGTGGTGGAGCGAGTAGGTCGCGACGATGGCGTCGTACTGCCGTGCGCAAAGCTCGGGCACAAGGCCTTTGGAAAAATCGCCCTGATAGAGCCGCGCGTCCGGCATTTTTGCCTGCGCCAGTTCGATCATGCGCGCGGAAAAGTCCTGCCCATAGATGCGGCAGCCCTGCTCGTAGAGCCGCGAGGTCAGTATGCCCGTGCCGAAGCCAATATCCAGCATGTCGCGCCCGCTCTGCGCGAGCACGCGCTGATAGAGCGCGTTCATCATGGCACGGTAACCCGCAAAGGGGTAGCGGTCGCTCTCGTCGGAGAGGCCGACGCTCTTGTCGTAGCCGTCGGCCCATAGGTCGAAGCCGGTATTGTTCAGCATGTCAGTCCTCCTTTTCGTTCAGCGGGGGAAGTCCCAGCTCATAGAACGCCACGGCGCTCGCCGCGGCGACATTGAGCGAGTCGACGCCGTGGTACATCGGGATCCTGACCGTGTAGTCGCAGCTCGCGATGGTCGAGGACGCGAGCCCGTCACCCTCCGTGCCCATGACGATGGCAAGCTTTTCTTCGGCGGCAAGGCGCGGATCGTCGAGCCGCACGGAGTCGTTGCGCAGCGCCATCGCGACGGTGCGGAAGCCGAGACCGCGCAAAAGCTGCGTCCAGTCGCCGCTTTCGGGCAGGTAGGTCCACGGGATGAGGAACACATTTCCCATGCTGACGCGCGAGGCGCGGCGATAGAGCGGATCGCTGCCCGCGGTCGTGAGCAGCACCGCGTCCATACCGAGCGCGGCGGCGGAGCGGAAGATCGCGCCGATGTTCGTCGGATTCATCACGTTTTCGAGCACGACGACGCGCCGCGCATCGCGGCAGACGTCCTCGACGCTTGGGAGCTTCGGCCGCCGC
>UMKZ01030879.1_pt1 | contig 15033 bp, 13 predicted proteins | sample 1966441 | NCBI WGS metagenome assembly UMKZ01 (sample SAMEA4836189, study PRJEB28245) | human gut metagenome | biome: gut microbiome; material: fecal sample | place: Denmark | collected 2008
ATGGACAACGGAATAGCAGAGCTGGCGCAGGCGTTCGATGGAAACACTGTGGATGCGGCAAAGCTGGTTCATCTGATTGAAAAGGCAAAGCCCCACGCCCTCGCTGCAATCCAGCAGAGCAGCCTAAACGCCGAGGTGGAAACGAGGCTTGAACAGATGATCGAGTCAGTCAAGGGAAGCAAGGTGATGGGGGACATCAATCCTAGGTTCCTGGCATTTCTGGAAGACCTCCTGAAAACTGATATATCCAATTGAAGCATATGACTCGGACGGTGTTGAGCTAACGGATTGCGGTGAGAAGACAGTTGACGAATGAAGAAAGAAATATGACAGATATTTTGCTATCTTTTTTGCCGTTGTGGACTTTTGAGCAAAGGCATGATAAAATAATGCAAATAACTGGCATGCTTTGGTTGCGCCAGCATTCTATGCCTGGAAGGAAATGGACATTTTGGATAAGAAAAAAGCAAAGAAGGGGTTCACCCTTGTCGAACTGATCGTCGTTCTCGTTATTTTAGCGATTTTAGCGGCTCTGCTGATTCCGGCGTTAACAGGTTATATTGATAAGGCAAGGAAGAGCCAGGTTATTGCTGAGACTCGCATGATTACGCAGGCAGTTCAAGCTGAGATGTCGGAATTGTATGCATCCGACGAGTATCGCACGCAGCTTTCTGCAATTACCAACACATGCACTGCCGCATCTAAAAGTGGAACTTCTGTGCTTGCACATGAGCAGAAGGTCACCGGGCTTCAAGACCGTTACAATGAAATTGTAAAGTTGGCCGAAGTTCCGAGTATCACAAACGGTAAAGGCTCTTTCTTTGCTATCACTGACCTGAATTGTAAGATTCGCTGGGTCATCTACTCAGACGATAAGGGCTACTGCGGTGTGTATAACGGCGAGGATAATTCGTATCAAGCATTTACTGACAGAGAAGCCCCTGATTATAACACAAATTGTTTCACCTATCTTAATACAGTCATCTGTCAGGATTTTAGCAAACCAAACATTTGGACTTCTGATTATATCGCCGCTATGCTCGGTCTCACCGATTTTACTGGGTGGGGCTAATAATATCATAACAAGCCACCTCAAATCCTTCAGAGTGTTCCTCTGGGGGATTTTTTGCAAAGAAAACATATCTTGCAGTAAGAAAAACAGTTGCCACGGCTACTTTGAGAGCTGACTTTTGGAAAAACAACTAAATCTTGGCCCCAATTTGTTGATATATCATATAACAGTTTACGCTTTTTCGTATAACACGAGAGCAAAATATGTGCGATTCCAGAGAATGGCTTTTTGAGAAACCGAATAGTCCACTTTTGTGTTATATTGAAACATGATGAACGAGGACAAGCAGGAGATGCTTGCAGAAATCGGTATAGTGTATGGTCAACAGGAAGCCACCTGGCAGGATAATTACGAGATCATCAAGGCTTACGTAGAAAAGCATCACCGACTACCGACCGGCAAAAATTCCATTAAAATGAAAAATGGATACAAGACCGGTCCGTGGATCGCGAACCAGAAGATTCGCATCCGGAACGGTGTTATTTCGAAAGAACGAGAAGCCCTATTGCGTGACATTGGCATTGGATGCAGAGGGCAATAGTTAAATAGAACGAGCGCTATGAGGGTGAGCTTCATACCATGGCGAAGTGGGTCACAGACGAGGGGCGATTGGAGTTCTTGCGAAAATTTGGCTGCCTCATGAAGGATGTTGCGATGAACGCATACAGCGCAAAATTCAAGCAGAAGAAGTGAGCAGTAGCCCCTTCTGGGGAGCTAAAACGCGCAGGTCCCTAATAGTGAACTGGAAAAATGGATTGCTGCACTTGCGGCAATCCATTTTTCCTTGAATCGGTTGCGTTTTAAGCAAAATTTAAATCATGTACCAATTGACTGTTACATATAACAATCTATCGGATTTTAGCCTCATTCACCTTATAAACAAGGGGGTATTTGTAAAATGTGCTGAATTTGTGTACTTGTGTAATTAAAGTGAATCCGATTTGTTGATAAATGTCGAATTGTGTGCTATTATATCAATACATATATTGGCAAAATATTGCGTTGGTAGACTGCTGAATTGTGCTAAGGATTTTCCATGAGTAATTTGTGGAAATGCCTTTTGCGGCTCAAAACGGCTTTCCCTGATTTCAATTGCTGCATGGAGAATAATATGTGTGCAAAGAAGAGCGAGGAGTAAGAACATGACAAGGTTTAGGCATGACTTGATTTTGCGGATGATAAAGCTGTTAGATGCTGTGCTTGTGACGATACCATTTGCAATGTGCTGGTATCTATACTATGCTAAGCGCGTTGCATCGCCGTACTATGCAAAGGGCGATTACCTGGTCGTGGCACTGTTCTTTGTACTGTTCATCATCTTTGGACGCGTTTATGACGCTTTTTTGATGTCGATGCAGCGTATCTCCGAAATTATCTACGAGCAGTTTTTGGCGGCTGCGGTCAGCGATTTTATCATGTACATCGTGATTTGGCTACTGTCCAAGCACCTGCCCAACATTCTTCCTGGCGTGGCAGCTCTTGTGGGGCAGGTTATTATGGCCTCGATTTGGGCTTATAACGCTCACCACGCCTACTTTAAAACCTTCCCGCCGCAGGCCACAGCTGTTATTTATGATACCAGACGTGGTATGGAGCAGCTGATTGGTAAATACGGTCTTGATGCCAAGTACAAAGTGGTCTCCACAGCTGCGGCGGGGGAGCGCATCGAGAATCTTTCCATGCTGGACGGCATCAACACAGTGTTTTTGAGCGGCATCCACAGCCATGATCGGAATATTATTCTGAAATACTGTGTAGAAAACAACATTACCGTATTTGTTGTCCCGCGCATCGGTGACACCCTCATGTCTGGTGCACATCACATGCATATGTTCCACCTGCCGATGCTTCGCGTTGGCCGGTATAATCCTCAGCCGGAGTATCTGTTTGTAAAACGACTGCTGGATATTGTCATTTCTGCTATTGCGCTTGTGATTCTGAGTCCGATTTTCCTTATCACAGCAATTGCTATTAAAGCAACGGATCACGGCCCAGTCTTTTACAAGCAAATTCGTTTAACGAAGGATGGCAAAGAATTTGGCATTCTCAAATTCAGAAGCATGCGGGTCGATGCTGAAAAGGACGGCGTAGCCCGTCTTTCCAGCGGCGAAAACGATGACCGCATCACACCTGTTGGAAAGGTGATTCGGGCCTGCCGCGTGGATGAGCTGCCGCAGCTTATCAATATACTACGAGGCGAGTTAAGCATCGTTGGCCCCCGCCCAGAGCGACCTGAAATTGCAACTCAGTATTGTGAAGAAATGCCGGAGTTTTCCCTGCGCCTGCAGGCCAAGGCCGGCCTGACCGGCTATGCGCAGGTTTACGGCAAGTACAACACAACGCCATACGACAAACTGACGATGGATCTGATGTACATAGCTCATCCGAGTATTATCGAAGACTTGAAAATCATGTTTGCAACGGTGAAAATTTTATTCACTCCAGAAAGTACGGAGGGTGTCAGCGAGGGGCAGACCACTGCTATGGGGATAGAAGGTTGAAGAAAGGATCCGTCAAATGAAAAAAGCTGTAATGCTGATTAATGATACGACCTATGCGTTCAATTTACGCAGTGCGATTATTGAGAAGTTGATAAGTGAAAATTTTGAAGTGGTAGTTGTCGGTCAGCTGTTGAAGCATCAGGATAAGCTGAAAGCTATGGGGGCAAGCCTGATCGGTGTAGAAACTGGTCGCCACGGAACAAATCCTTTTTCAGACTTGCAGCTGATGAACACATATAAGAAGATACTGAAAGCTGAAAGGCCCAATGTAGTACTTTCTTACAATATTAAACCTAACGTTTATGGAGGTATGGCGTGTCAACAGTTAAAGATTCCATACCTGTCAAATGTAACGGGCTTAGGTACCCCCGTAGAAAACCCGGGTCCTTTGCAGAAATTGACAACGCGCTTGTACAAGGTCGGTGTGGCCGGGGCTAACTGCATCTTCTTCCAGAACAGTGAAAATCAGGCATTCTTCGAGAACCACCACATGATGCCAAAACGTGCAAAAATCCGGCTGCTGCCCGGATCGGGGGTAGACCTTGATGCGCATCCTGCTTTTGAATATCCGGAATGGGACACGATTCACTTTCAGTATACGTCCAGAATCCTAAAGGAAAAGGGAATAGACCTGTATCTGGCGGCAGCGAAAGCAATCCACGAAAAGTATCCCAACACGGTGTTTCATATCTGCGGCGGCTGCGATGATGAACGCTACATACAAATTTTAAAAGAGGCCCAGGCTGCGGGCTATATCGTTTACCACGGCCAGCAAAAAGACATGACATCGTTTCTGAAACAGGCTGCCTGCATCGTGCATCCCTCTTATTACCCGGAGGGCATGAGCAACGTTCTTCTGGAAGGCGCAGCCAGTGCGCGGCCTATCATTGCCACAGACCGTGCGGGATGCCGCGAAACAGTGGAAGATGGTGTGACGGGTTTCCTTATCCCCATCAAAGATGAGCAGGCCTTGATTGAAGCACTGGAAAAATTTATGCAGATGACGTCGCAGCAGCGCAAAGCCATGGGCCTTGCAGGTCGCGCCAAGATGGAGCGAGAGTTTGACAGAAAAATAGTAGTAAAAGCGTATTTGGAAGAAATCGAAAAAGCAGTGAAGTGAGATATAAAAGTAATGAATAAGTATGTTAAAGCGGCCTTTTGCGTCCCGCTTGCTGGAATTAAGTATGCGATTTTAAAACTTGGAAATGGCAGACGTTTTAAAGCTGCATTTCCTGCAATTGTATCACCGATAACAGAAATTACTCTAGATAGAAAATCAACGCTGAATATTGGACGAAAATTGAAAATGCATAATGGTGCAAAAATTCGTGCTCGAAGAGGTGGAAAAATTCAAATTGGCAGTAATTTTGGTATGAGTAATGGATGTGTTGTTACGGCCTATGAAAATATTAAAATCGGCAATAATGTTATGCTTGGCCCTAATGTCTTGATTTATGACCAAGATCATGATTATAAAGCTCAAGGCGGCGTGGCAGCCATGAAGTTTAAAACATCTCCAATAACTATTGGAGACAATGTGTGGATTGGAGCAAATACGCTTATTCTTCGAGGAAGTCGAATTGGTGATAACTGTGTGATTGGAGGCGGAAGTGTGATAAAAGGCGTGTACCCTAGTAATTCTATTATAGTGCAAAAGAGAGAGACACAAATTACCTCCGGGGGGGGGAAAAAAATATAAACTAACTCTTTCGCTGTTGCATAACTTAGTTGATTTCAACGGAAATGAGGAAACAACTAAGGCGGTGACAGCATGACACAGCTATCTAAAAGTTTACCTAGGATTCAAGTGCTTCTTTCGGCGTATAATGGTGAAAAATACATTAAAGAACAGATTCAAAGCATTCTAGAGCAAAGAAATGTTGACGTTTGTGTTTTGGTTAGAGATGATGGCTCGACTGATAGGACAAGAGATGTTTTAAGAGAAATTTGTTCGGAAGACAGTAAACGGATTCAAGTAATAGAAGGAAAAAATGTAGGGTATCGAAAAAGCTTTTTAAGTATGCTTGCGTATGCGAATGATGATATGGACTATTATTCTTTTGCAGATCAAGATGATGTATGGGAACCAGAAAAGCTTGCAGAAGCAATTAGAATTCTTGGAGAAAATCCTAAAAGTTGGTTGTATGCTTCTGCATTAAAAATAACAGATGAGAACCTAAATGTATTGAGCATTAAAGCGCCAACAGACTTAATACAATCGCTTGGAAGTTTCTTTGTACGAACCAGATTGGCTGGCTGTACGATGGTGTTTACCAAAGAACTTAAAAAAGTGGCAGAAAAATATTCAAAATTGGATGTGAAGCGTGAAACTGCGCCAGATCATGATTGTTTACTGTGTATGTTGAGTTTGTTACATAATAAAAATATTGCGTTGGATGCAGAGGCGCATATTTTGCACCGTAGACACAATGGAACAGAAACAAGTGGAGGGCGTGGACTTAAAAACAGAGTTCAAGTAGAATTAAAAAGATTGCTGCATAGGACAAATTCTTATAAATATGTAGCGTCGCTGTTGTTAAGCGAACCTTTTTTGCAAACTAAAGAAGGGACTGAAAATAAAAAGCTGCTGAATGAAATTGCTCATTATGATGAGTCGGTAAAATCAATTGTGAAGTTGTGCCTTAATTCGCAAATAAAATGTGGAATCAAAGCAGCAGACATTTTAATACGGTATAAAATGCTACTCAAAAAATATTAAGAGGGGTCAGTATGATTCGAGTTTTACAGTATTTGGGGTGCCTTGGCCCTGGTGGGACACAAGCGTTTTTGCTTGAACTGTATAACAAAATCGACAGAGACAAGGTTCAATTTGACTTTGTTGTATTTCCAAATCAAAGAGATGAATTGAACTACAAGACAATTATTAAAATGGGTGGGAAAATATACGAAAGCCCTCGATATAATGTAAAGAATCATATGTCGTTTTGCCATTGGTGGAGTGAGTTTTTTAGGCAGCATCGTGAATATCATGTTCTGCATAGCCATATTAGAGGTTCAGCAAGTGTTGTCATTCCAATAGCAAAAAGATACGGATTGATTACAATTGCCCATAGCCACAGCACGTCAAATGGTAGCGGCATTGGAGCACTTATTAGGGATATTATGCAGCTTCCAATCCGCTACCAGGCAGATTACCTTTTTGCCTGCTCCGACAAAGCGGGTAAATGGCTATACGGAAAAAATGCTGTAAAGAAATCCAATTATCGCATGATTCCGAATGGCGTTGATCTAAAGAGATTTACATATGATGTTCAAAAGCGCTGCCAAATGCGACAGGCACTCGGTATAACAGACAATACGTTTGTTTTAGGGCATGTCGGAAGAATCACTACGCCCAAAAACCATGAATTTTTGGTGAAATTATTTGCAGAGTACCACAAAAGTAATCGGAATAGTAAATTACTGCTGGTTGGCGATGGTGATTTATTTGCGGAAGTAAAACAGCAGATAAGTTATCTTGGAATTGATAACGCGGTTGTTATGGCAGGAAGCAAAACCAATACAGAGGATTACTATCAGGCGATGGACATATTTGTTTTTCCGTCGCTGTGGGAAGGACTGCCTGTTTCCGTTGTGGAGGCTCAGGCAAACGGTCTGCCATGCCTGCTGTCTGATGTAATAACGCATGACGTCGATTTGACAGATCAGGTGCACTACCTTCCGTTAAATGAAGAAAAAATATGGCTTAAAGAAATTGAAGCTGTTCGTTCTCAAAAGAGAACGGCGGCAACAGCAGAAAATCTGCGGAAACTGCAGCCGTTTGACGCTGCGGTTGTTGCCCAAAATCTGCAAGAATTTTATTTGGAAGAGGACAAAGGAACAAGAAAATGAGTCAGTATATGTTGCGGTTGGATGACGCCTCTGAATATATGGATGTCGAGAAGTGGCAGAGGATGGAGAACTTACTGGATAAACATGGAATCAAACCACTGGTTGGAATCATCCCTGATAACCAAGACCCATCTCTTGTGGGGGCTTACAAACAAGACCCACAATTTTGGCATAAAGTTTCCAGATGGAAGGAAAAGGGCTGGGAACTGGCTCTTCACGGTTGCTACCACAAGTATACCACCTCAGAAGGCGGCATTAATCCGGTAAATAAACGAAGCGAGTTTGCAGGTGTTCCGCTAAGCAGACAATGCGAAATGATTCGTCACGGAGTTGAAATTTTAAAAACGCATGACCTTGAACCGAGAGTATTTTTTGCCCCGTCTCATACTTTTGACGAAAATACGCTATTGGCTTTAAAGAAAGAATCCAACATTCGCATCATCAGCGATACGATTGCGAATGATGTGTATTTTGAAGATGACTTTTATCTCATTCCACAACAGGCTGGAAAAGTGCGAAATCTGCCGTTTAAAGTGGTGACGTTTTGTTATCATCCAAACACAATGAATGATGCAGCCTTTGAGGCATTGGAGTCGTTTTTTAAGTCTAAGAGTGAACGTTTTGTCGCTTTTGGAAAAATAGAAATGAAAAAGCGCGATCTGTCATTGATTGATGAGGTTCTAAAAAAAATGTATTTTGCGAAAAGGCAATAGCACTATGAAAAAAATTATGTTCTATATTAATGCCATTCATGACGGCGGTGCAGAGCGTGTCATGGTAAACTTGGCAAAGTTCTTTTCCGAAAATGGATATGATACTACTTTGGTAACGTCCTTTCGGGATACATGGGAGTATCCATTGGCGCGTACCGTAAAGCGATTGACATTGGAAGAAAAGGAAATAAAGCAATCGCGCATAAAGAGGAACATAAGCAGAATTAAAAAGTTAAGAAAGCTTTGCAAATCGGAGAAGCCGGATATACTTATTTCCTTTATGGAGGAGCCCAATTTCCGCGCAATTATAGCAACTACAGGACTGCCTGTAAAAACATTGGTTTCTGTTCGCAATGATCCAAATAAAGAGTATGCGGGAAAATTGGGCTGGTTTGTAGGTAAAGTTCTGCTCCCGATGGCAGATGGCTGTGTGTTTCAAACCAGCGATGCCCAAAAGTGGTTCCCAGAACGCTTGCAAAAAAAGTCGAAAATCATCTATAACGCAGTGAAAGAGGATTTCTATAAAGTTGATCGAAAGCCTGTTTGTGGAGAAATTGTCACTTGCGGCAGACTGACTGACCAAAAGAATCATGCCATGTTAATCAATGCGTTTGCAGAGGTGGAAAAACAATTTCCGTTTGCGACCTTGAAAATTTATGGAGAGGGAGAACTTCGCGGAAAACTTGAAGAACAAATTGCAAACTTGAACCTTGAGCAACAAGTTTTCCTGATGGGAGCAACCGATAATGTTGTGAAAGCATTACAGACAGCGGACGTGTTTGTACTTTCTTCTGATTATGAAGGAATGCCAAATGCTTTGATGGAGGCAATGGCCGCAGGTGTGCCTTGCATTTCCACAGATTGTCCTTGTGGGGGACCAAGGGAGCTTTTATGTGGTTACGAAAGTTGGCTTTCTAAAGTGGGAGATGAAAAAAAACTGGTGGCGCATATTACAGAAATGCTCAAAGACACCTCAAAGAAAGAAAAAAATAGTTGCTCCATGCGTAACCTGGCGGCAAAATTTACCCCACAGAAAATCACAGGTGAGTGGCGTTGCTATCTTGATTCTCTAGTAGAGAATAAGGAGAACTATTAAATGCTATTTGTTTTGCTTTTATGTATTTTCTGCACAGTGGTTTATACGGGAATCTCTTTTAATCATCTTATATTAAAGAGAGAAATTGACGGATTTTTCATTGTTGCAATGATGTATGCCTTGGTTTTCGGTGTCTTCCCAACAGTAATATCTTGGCAGATTGTGTTTAATGGAAGTCAAAGTGCCTATATAAAAAGCATATTAGACATAAGTGATGAAGGCACTGTTGCGCTATTGTACTATTACCTTATAGCATTTATTGGCTTTTGGGGAATTGTATTATCTTACTTTGGAAAAATAAGAAAAACTACAGAAATTGCAACACGTAATGTACATAAATTAAAGTCTGGTGGTTTTAATAATAGATTGATGTCTGTCGTTGCGTGGCTATGCTTACTTGTTGGATCGATTTCGCTATTTTTATGGTCAAAGGCGTATGGATCTATTTTTGTATTAATGAAAAATGCAAACAAGGTCCGCTCTGGATTTGGTATTGTAAATAGCCTTGCTTTTTTTAAGCATCCTGCAAAAGCTGTTCTTATCGCCACTTTGATGTTTTTTACGATGGTATTCAAAGATGCTGAAAAGAATCGAAAAAATAAAACCAAGAAAATAATTGACTGTATAGGACTTCTTATAGCATCATTTTTATCATACCTCTACTTAATTGCAAATGATGGTAGATTAACTATTTTGATTTTTCTTTTAGCAATATTATGGCTTGTAGCGGCAGGAAAGAAAATACAAAATGTGACGAAAATGGTGTTTATGGGAGGCTGCATACTGATCTTGGGCGTTTTATTACTCAATCAAATGGATAATATAACATACTATATAAGATTTGGGGTATGGAATCGAAGCACTAACGATGGCTCTCTGATGCAATCAATTATACACGAACTTGGTTTTCTGCCACAAGGCGGGCAAACATGCATTATTTCTGCATGGAATGAAAAGGTACAATTGACAATTTTGGATGACATGGTAACGGGACTTTTTGCTTGGTTTCCAACTAAATTTAAGCCTACAGGTTTTGAGGATGTTTGGAACATTAATACTATCCTTATGTTTGGAAATCTAGACGTAAGCCATGGGCAGGCACCGTGCTCGATTGTTACACAGGGCTACTATGATATTCGCTTTTTGGGAGTATTGCTTTTTTGTGTTGCACTTGGGAAAATTGCAAGAAAAATAGATGACTGGGATTTGGCAGGAAATACATTAGTTTATTTTGCGATTAAAGCGGAAATCATGGAAATGCTATTTAGATCGGTTCCTTATTTTTCACTTTACGATCTCATTTTAGGATTTTTTCCACTGGTTATTATGCTTGCAATATACAAAATTGTAGGTGCCATTGACTATGCGATAGAAAAAAAGAAAAGGGGCTGAGATACGAATGATGCGTTCCTTGGAAATACTAGAGAAATTCCTGACAAATAAAGAACTTAGGTTTTCCTATTTAACTGAACTTGGATTAACACGATGGATGCCAGATGAGCTTTTTCTAAAAAAAGAATTTCAGCTCCGCATGGGGGAAAAACTAAATCTCGAAAATCCTCAAACATTCAATGAAAAACTGCAATGGCTTAAGCTGTATAACCGTAAACCGGAATATACAACAATGGTAGATAAATACGCTGCAAAACAGTATGTTGCAGATCGAATTGGAGAACAGTACATAATTCCAACGTTGGGCGTTTGGAGCCGTTTCGATGACATTGACTTTGATGCTTTACCCAATCAATTTGTGCTGAAGTGTACGCATGATAGTGGCGGCCTTGTTATATGCAAAGATAAATCAACATTTGATAAGGCAGCTGCAAAAAGAAAGATTGAGCACTGCCTAAGGAGAAAATACTACTATATTCATCGGGAATGGCCATACAAAAATGTCCCACCGCGTATTATTGCGGAGAAATATATGTCTGATGGTGTGTCTGATGAATTAAGCGATTATAAGCTGATGTGCTTTAACGGAAAGGTAAAAGCTACTTTTGTTTGTGATAGTCGCTTCTCAAAGGATGGCTTGCATATCACATTTTATGATGCTGATTGGACAAGAATGCCGTTTGAAAGAGAAGGACACCCATCTAGTGACTCGGAGATTAATAAACCAGCAACTTATAACGAAATGATAAAGGTGGCAGAAAAATTAGCAGATAAAATACCGTTTCTTCGAGTGGATTTTTACGAAGTTAAGGGAAAACCTTATTTTGGAGAAATGACATTCTTCCCGGCAGGAGGCAACGAAAAATTCAAACCAGACGAGTGGGACAAAAAGCTTGGCGAATGGATAAATCTTCCCGATGGGGGGGGGTACTAATCCTTAATTCGCACTATACGCTGTGGCTGCATAGTGCAAGCTTTGAAGAGTCAACTTCATTGAAGGACTACAAATTCTACTGCTTTAATGGCGAGCCACATTATCTGTATATTTCTGATCATATGGAGAATCACACAAAGGCGAGAGTTGGATTTATTGATACTAACTGTGAAAAGGCTCCGTTTGGAAGGACGGATTACAAAGAATTTGATACTATTCCCGATAAGCCCGACCATTTTGATGATATGAAGCAATTAGTAAAGAAATTGGCAAAGGATGTTCCATTCTTGAGGGTTGATTTATATGGAGTTAATGGACAGATATATTTTGGAGAATTAACGTTTCACCCGTGCGCCGGATTAATGCCATTCAAGCCGGAAGAATGGGACGAAAAATTAGGTAAGCTCATTGTACTGCCTGACAATATCGGAGGGGGGTATCTGATTTGTAATGACAGATGCGTTTATCGGCTCCATATAGTGTTTGCAAATCAATCCGAGAAAGAAGACCTTAAGGATTATAAATTCTATTGTTTTGATGGCAAGGTACAATTCGTGATGATAAACTCTGATCGAAACGCAGAGACACCTACTAAGGCAGACTATTTTGACAGAGACTTCAGGTGGCTTGATTTTACATGGGGATATGAACACGCGAAGGTCCGCCCTGATAAACCAGATAAATTTGATGAAATGATTGCTATTGCAGAGAAATTGGCACAGGGACTGCCACATATTCGAGTTGATTTATACGAGTGTAACGGTCAAATTTATTTTGGTGAGTTGACGTTTTTTGATGGAAGTGGTTTTGACAAAATTGAACCAATTGAGTGGGATTACAAAATAGGAGAAATGTTGCGGCTGCCATCGAAGCAGTGACAACAAAAGAAAATCATGCGAAAGAAATTACTGGCAAAAAATACAGCGGCATCTATGGCAGCACAAATTACTGCGCTAATCTGCGGCTTTATATTACCAAGACTGTTTTTACAGCATTTTGGTTCCGAAGTCAACGGTCTTGTAAATTCAATTACACAATTTTTAAGTGTAATTTCGTTTTTGGAACTTGGCGTAGGGGCTGTTGTCCAGTCTTCACTGTACAAACCGTTAGCGGAAAAGGACAATAAGCAAATCAGCAAAGTGATGGTTTCTGCGAACAAGTTCTTTCAACGACTAGCACAGATTCTTCTTGCCTATGTTGTGGTTTTGATGCTGGTCTATCCAGTAATAGCAAATCAAAATTTTGGCTTTTTGTATACTGCTACACTGATTGTTGCAATTTCAATTAGTTCGTTTGCGCAATACTACTTTGGAATTGTCAATTCGCTTTTGTTAAATGCAGACCAACGCGGGTATATCCAATATAATGCGCAAACCATTACGATTATCCTGAACACCCTTGTTTGTGCCATTATGATTTCAATGGACGGTACAATACAGATGGTTAAGCTGGCAACATCGCTGATTTATCTTGCTAGGCCGCTTGTACTTCATATTTATGTAAAACGGCATTATCAAATTGATTGGAAAATCAAATATACTGAGGAGCCTATTAAGCAAAAATGGAATGGTGTGGCACAACACGTTGCAGCAGTTGTTTTGGATGGAACAGATACAATTGTATTGACGGTTTTCTCAACCTTGTCGAATGTTTCAATTTACTCGGTTTATTTCCTGGTTGTTAAAGGAGTAAAGACATTATTTCTTTCCATGACAAATGGTATTCAAGCATTGATGGGGGAGCTTTGGGCAAAACAGGAACTGAAACAACTCCAGGATTTCTTTGCGTGGGTGGAATGGATAATCCATACAGGGACGACATATGTGTTTTCCTGCACGGCTGCTTTGATAGTAACATTTGTTCAGGTCTACACATTTGGAATTAATGATGCTAACTACATTCAGCCTGCGTTTGCTATTTTGCTAACATTGGCGAATGCGATGCACTGCTTACGACTTCCCTACAATATTATGGTGCTGGCAGCAGGGCACTACAAACAGACTCAAAAGAATTATATTGTTGCAGCAGTTCTGAATATTGTTGTTTCAGTATTGACCGTTAAAGCCTGGGGATTGATTGGTGTTGCAATCGGAACGTTGGCGGCTATGGCATACCAGACAATTTGGCTTGCGGTGTATGACTCTAAGCACTTTATATTTTGGCCATTAACAAAAGTCGCAAAACAGTTTGCAATTGATGCCCTAAGTGCCGTTACAGTCATTATAGTCGGAGGACAAATAAGCGTTGGAGAACTTAGCTATATTAGCTGGTTCTTTATGGCAGTTAAAGTTGCATTAGCTGCATTAGTCATCATTGTAGGTGTAAATTTTATATTTTACAAAAACAGGGTAAATCAACTGTTCAATAAGGTAAGGAGAAAAGCACACGATGAATAAGGTGTTTTTTATAACAGGTTCATCCGGTTTCATTGGTTCAAACCTGGCAAAGCGTATCCTGACAACAGAACCAGGGATCAAAGTTATCGGACTTGATAATATGAACGATTACTACGATGTACGTATCAAGGAAGCACGCCTTGCCGAACTCCAAAAGTTCGAAAACTATATCTTTATAAAAGGGAACCTGGCAGACAAAGCTCTTATTAACAGCATTTTTGAACGGTATCATCCGAATATTGCGGTCAACCTCGGTGCTCAGGCGGGAGTGCGCTACTCGATCACAAACCCGGATGCTTATATTGAAAGCAACATGCTTGGCTTTTATAACATTCTCGAAGCCTGCCGTCATTACCCAGTGGAGCACCTTGTGTATGCATCCTCATCGTCCGTGTACGGCAGCAACAAAAAGGTACCGTACTCTACGGATGATAAAGTCGATAACCCTGTGTCGCTCTATGCGGCTACTAAAAAATCTAATGAGCTTATGGCACATGCCTACGCCAAGCTATATAACATCCCCTCTACGGGTTTGCGCTTCTTTACAGTGTATGGTCCGGCAGGACGTCCAGATATGGCATATTTTGGTTTTACCAACAAATTGGTAAAAGGCGATACGATTAAAATCTTTAATTACGGAAACTGCAAACGTGATTTCACCTATATTGATGACATCGTTGAAGGCGTCGTTCGTGTCATGAAAAAACCGCCGGAAAAGAAAGACGGAGAGGATGGCCTGCCTATTCCTCCGTATGCAGTTTATAACATCGGCAATAGTAACCCTGAAAATCTGTTGGACTTTGTACAGATTTTGTCTGAAGAATTAGTCCGTGCAGGCGTTCTTCCGGCTGACTACGACTTTGAAGCGCACAAGGAGCTTGTCCCGATGCAGCCAGGCGACGTGCCCGTGACTTATGCAGATACTTCTGCTCTGGAGCGCGATTTTGGCTTTAAGCCACATACGCCGCTGCGTGAAGGGCTGAGAAAGTTTGCAGAGTGGTATAAAGAGTTTTATTCGGAGTGAATGATATGAATCAAACAGCATTAGAACTGGATCGAATAAGATATTCCCGGGGG
>UMKZ01035512.1_pt1 | contig 14848 bp, 4 predicted proteins | sample 1966441 | NCBI WGS metagenome assembly UMKZ01 (sample SAMEA4836189, study PRJEB28245) | human gut metagenome | biome: gut microbiome; material: fecal sample | place: Denmark | collected 2008
GAAAAGTGACATCGCTCGCGTTGACAACGGCGATGGCGGTTTCAATGCTTGGTGTTTTACCGGAGTCGACGGTCGAAGCAGCTGCATCAGACGATGACTCGATTTCCAATGGAAGTCTTACTGCTGCGATTGGCGATCTGGGTGAAATATCAAGCTTGACAATTGACAATAACCGCAAAAACAGTAGTGGAAAAGATGTGAATTTTGTGCTTCCGAATGATACCAATCAGCAGAATAACGAAGCACATCAGTGGATGGGAGAGATGATCTTTTCCTACCGAAGCAGCAAAGACGGGAAATTCCCGGAAGATAACAGTGGATTTCAGGAAGTAGATACGAATAAGACGCTGGCTGCAGGTGGTTCAACAACTTACAGCAATGCATCGGCAAACTTAAAGAACAACCCATATATTGAAAAGAAAGTAAGCAAAGATAAGGTTGAGGTCACCTTCAAAGGACAGGATGAAGATTCGACAGACAGCCGTACGATGAAAGGCTTTAATGCAAAGTCTGTATACGATATGGATACAGATGACGGATCCCTGCTTTGGTCGATCACACTGGAAAATACGAGTGGAAATTATCTGGAATTCGGGGATGTAGGACTTCCGATGCCTTGGAATAATAAGTACGCAAGTATTGATGATACTTACAACAACCGTACAACTGTGCATACATTTGCGGGAGCAGACAGTGGTTATGCATATGCGATCAGATGCAGCGGTGAAGGAAACTATGTAATGTTCACACCTGTTACAGACACCGGTGCAAGAATTGAATATATTGATAACTGGACCGGTAATATTAACGGGGTAAAAGGAACACGTTCCGGAAGTACTTATCAGAACTGGACAAGTGATACCGGTGGATGGTTCCCGGGACTTCAGGTGTATTACATTCATTCCAAAGATATTCAGAAAACGGGACGTGGTTATTACACAGATGCTACAAGTCTTGTACTGAAACCAGGTGAGAAGAAGACATACCAGTTCAAATTCTCAGCAGTAAGAGCCGGTGATAATACACCACAGAACAGCGCAGAGGATGCAAATAATGCGTCTGATTCGGTAGAAGAACGTGAGAATAATATGCGTTCCATTCTTTATAAAGAAGGAATGATCGACGCTGTTGCGACTCCGGGATTCCAGACTGCAATCAATATGCCGACCAAGTTGGATCTGCACTATGATGACAGTAAGATCTCAGATGTATCGGTTGATATCCAGTGCGTGCATGAAAATGATCCATGGGATGAAGAACATATTCCGGATCAGCAGAGTGGGATGGTCAATAATTCCAAATCCATAGAACATTCGGATAGTGATTCAGCAAAACTGGTTAATACGAAGACGGTAGATGGGGAAAAACATCATATTTATGAATTGAATTTCGGATGTATCGGTAACAATAGTGTACGTGTAAATTACAAACTGAATGGTGAAGATAAATTTACACAGTATGAATTCAATGTTCTGGATAAACTTGACAGTACGATTGAGACGCATTCGGACTTTGTGGCAAATCAGACACAGGACAATGATACATCAAGTCCGACTTATGGAATTTACAGTGACTGGTATTTTGCAAGTGGAAAAGATTCTACACAGCAGTCTCATTGGGGAGATGACTGGAGCCACGATAATATTAACTTCATGGCAATGAAGAACTATCTGGATCCAAATGCTTCCGAGGTAGAGTCCATCGAGAAGTATCTGATTGATTTTATGTGGAATAATTACATGAAGAATTCGCATGAAACATATGCAGTAGCGAATTATCTGAGTGGATCGGGAATTTATGGTGGAAGTGCCAATCCGTATTCCAGAACTTATTCGGAAGTCATGGAAGCAACCGGATTCTTCAATATGTACCGCATAGAAAAAGCATATCCAGATCTGATTGATTACAGAGAAAGTGCAGAATGGTATCTGGAAAAAGCATATGGAATATACAGTAACCGCGTAAGTGCATATCCAATCGGATTTTACGGGGAACAGCAGATTCCGGATATGATCGAAGCACTCTATGCAGAAGGCATGACAGAAGAAGGAGACAATCTGAAACAGCTGTTTGCAAAGTCTAAAGGAACAAGTATGGCAACGGCCGATTATCCATACGGATCAGAATTCGAGTATGATAATACCGGTGAAGAGGGGGCTTATTCTGCTGCAAAAGCATTGAGAACCTATTATCCGGATAACAGTAACACAAAGGCCGCACTTAAGAATATGCAGTCTGCAGAGTGGAAAACACGTGCGATGAGAGGACTTCAGCCAACCTGGTATCAGTATGCCGATCCTGTCTTCCGTGGAGGAGAGACCTGGTGGAATTTCCAGTATACAGCATCTCTTGCCGGATATATCATGGATGACTGGTTGAGATATGAAGATACGGATTCAGACACAGATTCCAGCGCATGGGCAGAGAGAATGAACTATGCAGCGAAGTTATCTAACTTTAATGCTGTAAACATGGGACAGATTTCTTCTAATTATATTGGAAATACAAGCTGGAGATATACCATGTCAAAAGGTGGATATGGTGCACAGAATGTAAATGACGGAGGAACACGTGTCCAGAATAATGGATGGAACGATTTCTCGGGAGAAAGTGATGAGGGACTTTATGGATCGCTTCTTAGCATCAGTGCAGATGTTGCAACAGATCCTGTATTCGGACTGACCGGTTATGGAAGTACAGTATCAAAATCCGGTGGAAAATATACGATTACCCCGCTGGATGGTGTTGGAAAACGTATCAATGTGATCGATGATAAGCTGTATGTGGAACTGGAACAGGATTCTTGCACGAAAGCAGTCATTGATAAAGATGGAACATATTTTGACCTTGCAGTAAAGAATCTGACAGGGGACGAACATCTTTCGAAGATCAGTCTGAGTGGCGCAGGTCTTAAAAATGGCTATTACAGTATAAAAGTAAATGGTGAAGAAAAAGAGCAGTGCTATGTATCAGACAACCAGGGCGATGCATACGCAGTAATTCCGGCAGGTGAATCTGCCAAGATTACGATCGAGGCAATGAAAGGTGGAGAAAATCAGGCACCAAAGATCTATAAGATCAAAACGTCAGAAAATCCACAGGCACTGGTATCTTCCCGTATAGAAGCTCAGGCTTATGATGACGGCGCACCGGATGGCAAATTGACTTATAAATGGGAAACAGTAAAAGAGCCGGAAGACGGAGAACTTACATTTGATGCCAAGAATAAGCCATATGCCAATATCACAGCAAGCAAAGACGGAATTTACAAAGTAAAACTGACCGTAAGTGACGGAGAACTGAGTACTGAAAAAGAAGTAGAGATTGAAATCGGACGTGCACCGGAAAAAACTGCACCGGTTATTGAAAGTGCAACAGCAACACAGCATCCGACAAATACAACTACGGCAGAACTGAGTGGAAAGGCTTCTACAGATAAGACCTATGGAAATAAAGTAGAATACAAGTGGTCAGTGGTAGATCAGCCGGAAGGCGGCAATGCAATTATCGCAAATGCTGAAAAAGCAGATGCAAAATTAAAAGCATATGTGCCGGGAACTTACACATTACGTTTAACAGCAACGGATAAAAAATCCACAGAGTACGATGCAGATGTGGAAGCAACAAAAGATATTGTTCTCGAGATGAAAGAACCGGTTGATGGAATTGAAAGAGCAGGTACGGTACTTACGAAAGTGAAGACAGAGCCGGAACTTCCGGAGAAAATGGAAGTCATCTATGAAGACGGAACAATAAAAGACAGTGAGATTGTGTGGGATCAGGTGGATGAGGAATCCTATGCACATGCCGGAAACTTTACTGTAAATGGAACGGTAAAAGATACAGATCTGAAGGTAGAAGTTACGGTTATGGTAGTATCCGGAGAAGCACAGAACGTGGCATTGATCGCAACACCATCAGCAATTATCGATACACCGGAGGATCTGGGAGGAGTGGCAGGACTGAATGACGGATATGATCCGGCAAGTTCAAACGACAAATCACATGGTGTATGGCATAACTGGCTGGGAGATAATGGCGCCGATGCATGGGTGCAGTATGACTGGGAGTCAGAAGTGACGATATATCAGTCAGACGCATACTATTTTACAGATGGTAACTTTGTACCAAAATCAGTAAGTTATCAGTATAAAGATGCAAATGGCAACTGGCGTGATCTTCCAAACGTGTCAGGCTGTGGTACAGAACTGAACAAATATAATACAACAACATTTGCGCCGGTAACGACAACAGCTATCCGTATGAATATGAGTCCAAAGACACAAGGTTGTGGTGTGATTGAATGGAAAGTATATGGATATGCAGAGAATGTCATTGACAAAACACTTCTGAAAAAGACAATTGACAGTGCAAATGCGCTGGATCTTACAAAATATGAACTGACAGAAGAAGACAAGGCTGCATTAACGGAAGCAATCCAGGAAGCAGTTACAGTGAATGACAATAAAGAAGCAACACAGGAAGAGGTTGATTTTGCGGCAGCAAAACTTGCAAGAATCATGTCATCACTTCCAACAGCAGACGGTAACCTGGCATATGGTGCAGCTGTATCAACAAGTTATGTATCCAGCTGGGAAAAAGTAAGTGCTGTCAATGATGGCAAGATACCGGAAAGCTCATATAATCCAAGTGGTATGGCAAGATATGGAACATGGGGTAATGCAAGTTCGAAAGAAACAGTTACCTATACATGGAACCAGGAGATGAAGCTGACAGGAGCAGATATCTATCTCTGGTATGACGGCGATACAGAAGGAGATTATACAAAGGGTGGAATTAAGATCCCTAAGAGCTATACTTATGAATATCTTGATTCCGAAGGAAACTGGAAAGAAGTTCCGAATCCATCTTCTTATGGAATGGAAATGGACAAATTCAACAATACGACCTTTGATGAAATAACAACGAAATCTATCCGTGTGACGTTAAACAAGCAGGCAAATGATACGAACGGTGTAGGCGTTATGGAGTGGAAGGTATACGGAACTGCAAAATATGCGGATGAAAACGATAAGGCAGATCTGGAAAAGGCAGTGAAGGATGCAGAGACAGAAGAGGCAAACCTTTATACAGAAGACAGCTACAAAGCATTCGAAGCAGCTTTAAAAACAGCAAAATCTGTTCTTGAATCAGAAAAGGTAAGTTCCGGAGAAGTCAAAGCAGCACTTGCAGCACTGGTAAAGGCACAGAATAATCTGGTGAAGAAAGCAGAAGACAAGAATATTGCTCCGAAGGCAGCAGTAGACGGAATCTGTAATTATACAACAGATCTTGGAGGTCTTGCACAGCTTAATAACAACATTGACCCGTCTTCATCAAGAGATTGGGATGGAAGTCAGGTAGACGCAGGCAAAGGAATGTGGCACAACTGGAATAACCGTTATGATGCAGATGGCAATGTAGTGAATGCATGGGTAAGTTATACATGGGATTCAGAAATGGTACTGGAAAGTACAGATGTATATTACGGTACAGACGGTGGCGGAATCCAGCCTCCGAAATCTGTGAAATTCGAATATCTGAACGAAGCAGGTGAATGGAAAGAAGTTCCGAATGCAGAAGGACTTGGTTGTGAAAAAGACAAATACAATACAACCAAACTGGGTAACATCAAGACAAAAGCAATCCGTATGGTAATGGAACCTGAATTCTTAAGTGATGCGGACCCTGCACATGGAATCGGAGTTCTTGAGTGGAAAGTAAACGGAACGAAAGCGGCAGATCTTACGGCCTTAAAAGCAGCTATCCAGGAAGCAGAAGGAAAGAACGAAAGTGATTACACCGCATCTTCATGGAAGACATTTGCAAAAGCACTTGAAGAAGCAAAGGCAGCAGCTGCTGATAATACTGTTACGCAGGAGGCAGCAGATCTTGCAAGAACAAATCTTCTGAAAGCAGCAAATGCGTTAGTGAAAAAAGGTGAAAAACCGGAATATGATAATATCGCACCGGAAGCGAAAGCAGATGGAATCTGCGATTACACCAACGATCTTGGCGGACTTGCAACATTAAATGATGGTTATGAACCAACAGAATCCCATGATACATCACATGGTGCATGGCATAACTGGAATAACAGATATGAAAATGGTGTTGCGAAGAATGCATGGGTAAGCTATACCTGGGATAAACCTGTTGAAATTAATAGTATGGATATCTATTATTTCTCAGATCACGGTGGAATCGTGGCACCAAAGAGTGCAAGCTTTGAGTATCTGAATGATGCAGGTGAATGGGTTGTGGCAGATGAAGCACAGGGACTTGCATGTGTGGAAGATGAATACAATACTGTAAAACTTGCAAACATTAAGACAAAAGCAATCCGTATGACTATGGAACCGGAGTTTATGAACGACGGAGATCCTGCACACGGTGTCGGAGTGATTGAATGGAAGGTCTATGGCAAATATGCAGAGGACAAGCCGGAAACAGTAGATAAGACAGCATTAGATGCAGTGATCAGGGAAGCCGAGTCACGAGCAGAAAAAGATTATACAAGTGACAGTTGGGAGACATTTGCAAGAGTACTCGAATCTGCGAAGGCAGTTCAGAAAAATGAGTCTGCAACACAGGAAGAAGTAGATAATGCAACAGCACTTCTGACAGAGGCAATGGATAATCTGGAGCCGGTAAAAGAAGAACCGGTAAAAGAAGCTGACAAAAAAGAACTGAAGAAAGCAATAGCCAATGCAGAGAAATATACGCGTGTAGACTATACAGAAGAGTCATGGAATGATTTCCAGACAGCACTTCAGGCAGCATATCTTGTAGATAATAATACGGCAGCAACACAGAAAGAAGTTGATGATGCACTTCAGGCACTTCAGACAGCAATAAAGAATCTTAAGAAAGTTCAGGAAGAAGTGAAGAAAGATGATATCAGAAAATACATTGAAAAAGCACAGAAACTGAACAAAGAAGATTATACAAAAGAAAGCTGGGATGCACTTCAGGAAGCGCTGAAAGAAGCAGTAGAAGCTGCAAATAAAGACGATGTAACACAGGCAGAGATTGATCAGAAGACAGAAGCTCTGAAACAGGCAATAGGTAATCTTAAAAAAGCAGACGGAAAAGATACAGGAAAAGATAATAATAAGAATAACGATAATAAGGGTAATGGACAGAATGTCAGCAATAATAATGCAAACGGAAAGAATCCGAAAGGCGGCAATCATAAGAATGTTGGAAAGAACAACAAGAATAATAATGGAAATGCAGCCAAAACCGGAGACACCATGCCAGTAATCCCAATCGCATCTGCTGTAGCAGCATTTGCAGTGATCGCTGAGATTATCAGAAGACGTATCAAGAATCGTTAGTACAAAAAGCGGGAAGCATTTGTTTCCCGCTTTTTTTGTTGCCATGCATTCGTAAGGAGCTGCCGGGGGCAGGTCCTGTAGATCGTAAAATTCATTGTCTTGTGAACCTTGACAAAATAACTCTTACGGGGGTATAATATGCTTTACCTAAAGAAAGACAGTCTGCAAACCAGAAAAGCATTACAATCAGGGCTTGTACTGGTTTCGACGGGGGTCTGGAAGTTGGAGAAGCCATCCGTAGCGGGACACTACGTTAAAAGTTCCACTTAAATATAAACGCAGACAATACAGAATTAGCGTACGCAGCCTAATTAGGCCGCAGTCGGCCCCGGATCATCCGCTGTTCGGGTCACCGGCTTCAAACAGGCGGAGCACTTCGTTCCCAAAGCTTTGAGGGGATGGAAGAATTTATGAAGCTACTAAAGTGAGGAACCTGTCATTAGGTGCCGCATGGAGGGAATGTTAATATAATGACTGTGATGGGAGATGCTCGAATGGATGGGCTTTCGGACGCGGGTTCAACTCCCGCCAGGTCCACTGATATCCTGAAATTTTTGAAAGAATCAAAGATTTCAGGATATTTTTTTGCGCTTTTTTGGTGGAAAATCAACAGTGAAAATAAATGATAATAAATATCAATATCAAAAAAAGAATTGAAGCAGAAAAAAACATATGGTACATTTATTGAGTTAGAAGAGTGAAATTAAAAATAATACAGACTAACTATTGATAGATGAAAGTAACTATAGATATAGAGGATAAAGAATGAAAAGAAAGATTGTAATAGCCATTTTATGTGCGGCGGTGTCGATGGGAACCGTTGGATGTGGAAACAGTACGGCATCCGCCAAGACAACACAGACGCAGACAGATAAAAAAGAAGATTCCAAAAGTGAAAATTCCGAAAAATCCAGTGAAGAAAAGCAGAGTCGCGATATATTTGCGATGGATACGTATATGACGGTAACAGCATATGGAGAGCATGCATCTGAAGCAGTAGATAAAGCCGAGACAGAGATCAAACGACTGGATGGAATGTTGTCTACCGGAAATGAAAGCAGTGAAGTGTACAAATTAAATCAAAACGGGGAAGCTGTTGTTTCGGATGACACGGCGTACTTGTATGAACGCTCTGAAAAAATATATAAACAGACAAAAGGAGTATTTGACATATCCATCTATCCGGTCATGGATGCATGGGGATTTACAACGGAGAATTACCGGATCCCTGCGGAGGATGAACTGAGTGCGTTACTGAAGAATGTAGATGCATCGAAGATCCAATACGACAAAAAGACAAAAAAAATCACGCTGCCTAAGAATGTGAAAATTGATTTCGGAGGCATTGCGAAGGGATATACATCTTCAAGGATTATGCAGATTTATAAAAAGTGCGGTGTGACGAGCGGTCTGGTAAGTCTTGGAGGAAATGTACAGCTTCTTGGTGCAAAACCAGATGGAAGCGCATGGAAAGTTGCGGTAGAAAGTCCGGATGAAGACGGAAATTATCTTGGAATCCTGCAGGCAAAGGACAAGGCGGTTATCACATCGGGCGGATATGAGAGATACTTTGAAAAAAATGGGAAGAAATATCATCATATTATTGATCCGTCTACCGGTTATCCGGCAGAGAATGGACTGACTTCGGTAACGATCGTAAGTGATGACGGAACACTTGCGGATGGATTATCTACTTCACTTTTTATCATGGGAAAAGAGAAAGCGGAGAAATTCTGGAAGAAGTATAACGATAAATTTGATGTGATTCTGCTTACGGATGACGAACAATTATACGTATCAGAAGGGATCGCGGATGATTTTCAATCGGATTATAAGGTAAATGTAATGAAAAAGTAGAGGCGGAAGATATGGACAAAGAAAAAGTGATCAAAAAAATAAAACAGGGTGCACCGGCTACCTCGGCGATTGTAGTTGCAGCCTGTATCGGGATGTCGTTAAGCGGCTATCAGGCACCGGTTTATGAAGCTCAGGCGCAGACGAAAGAGACAAAGACAACGGATGCCGAGGAAGCGAAGAAGACAGAAAGCAAGGCAAAAGGTTCTTTTGATCTGGCAGACGGAATCTATAAAGGAACAGGAACCGGTTATGCCGGCGAGGTGACGGTTGCGGTAACGATCAAAGATAAACAGATTACGGCAATTGATATCTTAAGTTCTTCGGACGATGCAGCGTTCTTTAACCGTGCAAAAGCAGTGATAGACAGGATCATTGCAGGACAGACTCTGGATGTGGATGTGGTGTCTGGCGCAACATTTAGCTCTAATGGCATTATCAGTGCGGTGAAGAATGCATTGACAGGAGAAAAAGACAGTGGAGAGACGGGAGAGTCCCAGTCCGGAAATGCAGCGGCACAGGGAAGTGCACTGTCACTGGCTGATGTACAGGATGCGGCAGCGTATAAGGATGGAACCTATTATGGAACAGGAACCGGATTCGGGGGAACTTTGAAAGTCAAGGTTGTGATCAGCGGAGGAAAGATTGCGTCTATTGAGGTTGTGGAGAATCATGATGACAGCAGTTATCTGAATCGTGCAAAAGCATTGATCGGCAATATTATTTCATCGCAGAGTACAAATGTAGATGTAATCTCCGGGGCGACTTACAGTTCGAACGGAATTAAGAGTGCAGTAAGAGATGCACTCCGTCAGGCTGCAGTAAGCGGTAATTCACAGTCTGTGAATGCGAAGACGGAAGATACTTCTAAGACAGAAGACAATACGACTGTCAAAGGCAATTTCCCGTATAAAGAAGGTATTTATTACGGAACGGCAGAAGGGTATAACGGTGAGATAGAAGTAGCGGTGGTTCTTCAGGATAAATCAATCAGGGCAGTACTCGTAACAAAGAATCATGATGATGAAAAATTCTTTAACCGTGCAATGGATGTAGTAAAAAATATTATGAAAAAACAGAGTACGGATGTGGACGTAGTATCCGGAGCAACTTACAGTTCAAATGGTCTCATAAATGCAGTGAAGAATGCATTAAAAGAAGCAGAAAAGGTAACAAACGGACAGACAACGGAGCCGGATAAGGAAGAAGCTGATACTTCAGAACTTGAAAAAGCGATGAAAGAAGCAGAAGAACTGAAACAAGAGGATTATACAGAAGCAACCTATGCGGTTCTTAAGACCAGAATGGAAGACGCACAGAAGCTGCTTGATGCAGATAAGACAGAGATCAGTCAGGAAGATGTGGACCAGGCTCTTGAGAATCTGAACCAGGCACTGGCACTGCTGGAGAAAAAAGATGATGGCGAAGATGATACTACAGTATATAAAAATGGTATCTATGAAGGACGTGCGCTGTGCAGACCGGATGAAGATGAAGATTTCACGGCTTATAATCTGACATTGAAAGTGACAGTGCGGGATGACAAGATTGTTGCTGTTACTGATGTAAAAGGGGACGGAGATTCATCGAATGACAGATATATCCTTCGCGCTGCAAACGGAACATCGAATAAAAAAGGTGTGACAAGCCAGCTGATCGAGAAAGGTAATACAGAAGGAATTGATGCAGTATCGGGTGCAACCTGTACTTCAAAAGCAATCCTGGATGCATGTGAGAACGCCTTGCTTTCTGCAAAAAGACAGTAAAAAGAGACTGAGTTAAAGGAGAGAGAAGAATGAGAGAATTCTGGATGCGCCTGATGAGTGTTGTAGTGATCGTCGGGTTGATATTGGGATATAATTCTGTGCTGGAAGTCAGAGCAAAAGATGAGGAAATTGCAAAACTGAATGCCAAAATCGAAAATACGGAAAGTTTAGAAGATGAGGATTCAAAAAACGGTTCTTATAAAGACGGAACATATACCGGAGAAGCGGATGGATTTGGTGGAACTGTTAAAGTGGAAGTAATAGTAAAAAAGCAGAAGATTAAGGAAGTAAATATTGTCTCTGCTGATGGAGAAGATGGTTCTTATCTGACTATGGCGAAAGATATTATACCGAAGATTCTGGATGCGCAAAGTGCAGAAGTAGATACGATCAGTGGTGCGACTTTCAGTTCTACAGGAATTAAGAATGCGACAAAACAGGCATTAGAAAAGGCGGTAAAATAAATGAATGCAAAACAATTGAAAAAGATACATATATGGATAAGGGCAATCATCCAATTGCTGTATTTTATCTTTATTCCGTCGGTATACACGGCAGCATTTGCAGGTGTGAAATATATATTTACACAGATTGGTGCAGGTGAAAAAGTGGCGCTGACATCATTTGTTACTGTACTTATTGTGGTGTGTGTATATACTGCTGTTTTCGGAAGATTCTTTTGTGGATTTGCCTGTGCATTTGGAAGTCTTGGCGATGGAGTGAATGCATTATACAGACTGATCTGCAAAAAGATGAAAAAGAAACCGGTGCAGATTCCGGACCGGATTGCAGACAGACTTGTATATCTGAAATATGTGATCCTGGTAATCATCGTATTTATGTGCTATGGCGGTGTATACAGTAAAGCACAGGGAACAAGTCCTTGGGATGTATTTTCTATGATACATGCAGGAAATTTTAAACTGAATGGATATCTCATAGGGTTGGTCATTCTGGTATTTCTGATTGTCGGAATGTGTCTGGAGGAAAGATTTTTCTGCAGAAATTTCTGCCCGATGGGAGCTGTATTCTCACTGGTTCCGGTGTTACCGATATTTGCACTTCGCAGAGACCGGGAATCCTGCATTCCAAAGTGCAGTGCATGTTCCAGAAAATGTCCGGCGAATATCGGACTTCCGACGGATGGTTCCTGGAAAGTAGAAGGTGACTGTTTCCAGTGCCAGAAATGTATAGATACATGTCCGAAGAAGAATATTCACTGCGGAGTGAAAAAGATCAGAGGCAATGAAATCTGGTTTACAATTTTAAGAGCGTTGATATTACTTGGATTATGTATCTGGCTTGGAGTATAAAATAACATAATATGCAGACATGTGTGGAAAATGCACATGTCTGATTAGTAAAATTTTTTTTGATTATAAGTTAGAATATACTAACTTAATAATAAATATTTTCATTAAGGAGGCTTTTATGAAAAAGAAAGAAATGAAGACAAAAGTAATGGCAGTTGCGATGTCGGCAACCATGGCAGCCAGCATTTGTCCGGCGGTACCGGCGATGGCGGTAACGAAAGATCAGGTGGCAAAAGATGGAACATATACGAAGACTGCACATGTCACAAGAACAGAGGATGATGATGAAGATGAATGGAATGAATATGATGTCCGAGTAGCCTTGACTGTAAAAGATGGAAAGTTTTCTGATATTGTAGTAACTCCGGAAAATGGCTATGAGTCTGGTAACGATTCATATTTTAACAAAGCATATTCTAAATCAAAGGGAATAAAATCAAAATTAGCTGGTCAGTCAGCAACAGAAGATACAATTAATAGTTGGGATACCGTATCTACTGCAACAAGATCATCTGATGCCATAAAAAAAGCGGCATTAGAAGCAATCCAGTCAGCACCAGAAGCAAGTACAGCAGCAACTGTAGATACAGCAGCTCTGGAAGCTTCAATTACGAAAGCAAAAGCATTAAAAGAAAGTGATTACACAGCTGAGACATGGAATACTTTAAAGACAGCACTTGCGTCTGCAGAGACAGCACTCGCTGAAAAGAAATCTCAGGATACAGTCGATGCAGCGAAAAAAAATCTTGATAGTGCAATTGATAACTTGAAAGCAGCAGTAAAAGAAGAATATAAATATGTCTATGCAGGACTTAGCTGGGCGGAATACTGGGCAGCAGAAGGAGTACAGGCAGCAGGAGACAGTTCATCATCCAGTGAATTGGATACAAAAGGAGAGCCAGATAAAGGTGCATTTGATGTTGTAACACGTGCAACGGTGAACCATGGACTTCACAGAGGAAGTTATCAGTGTGTGGCAACCATAGAGGCAGAAAATGGAAAATCTTATGAAGTGTTATATTGGACAGATTCAAAGACAGCTGTTCTGACAGATGGAAAAACGATTACATTTGACCGTGGAGCAATCACCGAAGAAGACGGAACAACAACGAAGATGACAAAATATGATGTTACAGGTCTGAAATATGTACCGGTAAAAGTAGCGACAGAAGATTATGAAGCATTCTGCAAAGCATATAAAGTTGTAGAAAACGGTGGAGAACTTGCAGGAGGATTTGCCGAGAATAAACTTCAGTCATACAAAGGTCTGAAAGCAAAAGTTACAGCAGATACAAACGGACTTAAGACAGCAACTAAGAATGCGGATGGAACATTCAGTTTCTCAGCAAAAGAGACAGGAACGGAATCTGGAATTGAAGGCCAGGAATTAAAAACAGCACCAACAGCAGAAGAAGCAGGACTTACAGTAAAAGAAGCAAAGGGCTCTTATGGAGAATTCTTAAGAGTAGATCTGACGGGTAATTACGGAGCCCTCGGAGCAAATATGCAGAGTGTAAAATGGACATACTATGGAGATGACAGTACATACACGAATGCAAAAGCAACATACGGAACAAAATTTGCAGCAGATAACTGGATGCATAAATCAATGGGAATTCAGCTTGGACTTACCAAGTCACTGCGTTGTACATTGCCGGAAGGAACAGATGGAACGGGATACTGGACAATTACAATTTCAGCACTGGGTTATAAAGATGTAACATATAATTTCCAGGCAAAAGATGAAAACATCGTAAAAGATGCAAAAGAAGAGATCAGTACAACAAATCTGGAAGCAGCAATTAAGAAAGCCGAAAGTCTGACGGAATCAGATTATACAGCAGACAGCTGGGCGGCAATGCAGACAGAGCTTCAGGAAGCAAAAGATGAAATAAAAACTCCACATACACAGGCAACAGTTGATGAAGCAACCAGTCATCTGAATGCAGCAATCGACGCACTTGTAAAAGCAGAGAAAAAAGAGACTTATGTTCTCATGAACATCCCGTATGCAGCATTCTACAAATCAGAGACAACAAACAATGACGTGGATGTTGATGTATTTACTTCTGCAACAAAGAACAAGACACGTACCACAGGACTTGCAGGTGGTTCTTATCATGAAAATGCAGATGGATCACAGATTGATGGTATTACATTTGCTGTGAAAGTAGATCCTTCAGTAGATCTTACAAAATACAAAGAAGTAAAAGATACGGATAAAGTTGATATTACAGTAACGAACCGTGGACAGACATCTACCACAACATTAGAAGGAAAAGATACACTTTTTGAAAACGAGACATATGCATACTATCCATTGACAGAGGCTCCTGCAAATTACAAAGAAGTTTCTATGGACAAGGATGGAAAACTTGTATTCAGCGAGGTTAAAGGACAGAAAGCAGAAGCTCTGACAGGTGTTACGGCAGAATTGTTAACACAGTCTTCTTATGGAGATTACCAGCTTAATCTGGACGGACTTCCGGAAGATAAGATTACATCTTCTAATGTAAATGCAGTCGTTGTAAAGACAACAGATGGAACTGCCTATGGTATGCGTCATCTGGAGAAC
>UMKZ01026840.1_pt1 | contig 14762 bp, 24 predicted proteins | sample 1966441 | NCBI WGS metagenome assembly UMKZ01 (sample SAMEA4836189, study PRJEB28245) | human gut metagenome | biome: gut microbiome; material: fecal sample | place: Denmark | collected 2008
TCAAATATACAAAATATTTCATACAAAAACAATAGCTATTCTTTTGATTATCAAAGGAATAGCTATATTTTTGACGTGGCTATGGCGGGAGGATGATAGGGGTTGAGTATGCGTGTCTACCAGCTGATACGGGTATCGGGAGGGCGCCCGACAGCGACAAGTGGTCATCGAACAGCACGCAGGAAACGTTTGGATGATCTGGAGCGAATAATGCGAATGGTGTCCTCTGCAATACCTATCATCACATTCAGATACTATCCTTATAAACAAAGAAGCTGACCTTTTGGGTCAGCCTCATCAGCCTGCGGACAAGTTTGCGGCCAACCACGAGTCCAAGACTCTTGAGGTGATCCACCACTTGGCGAGATCCGATAGCTGGGTGCTCCGCATACTGATGGGCTATTATACGCATAATCTCAAGGTTTCTGTCAGAGTCGCCCTCAAGCGGCTTATAGTAATACGTGCTGCGGGGAAGCCCCAAAGCGTAGCATTGCTCCTCGATGGTAAGCTTCTTGTTCTTCGGGGATATCATTCGTCTGCGGGCATCGGTATCCCCAGTTTTCGCGAGGCCCGCTTTGCAAAATCCAGCATCACCTCCAACTTCCCGATCTTGGCATACAACTCTTGGTTCTTCTTCTCGACCTCATCTTCGCTTTTGCCTTGTTTCCCGAACGCCGCACCAGCGTTCTTCACCAGATCTGCCTTCCAGTGCGATATCATCGTAGGTGATACTTCATACTTCTTTGCCAACTCCGCCAGCGTTGACTGTTCTTTCAGAGCTTCAATCGCAACTTGGGCCTTGAACTCAGGCAAAAGATTCAGAATCAGATTATTCCTTTCAATGATGTGCGTGAGCGTCTTAAACGCGCCGGCGCTCCTTATGAGCCCGAAATGATAGGCGTGAGCAGGGAAAAGCTCCGCACCACGTTCCGTGCGATACCATATATGCGGAACCGGTTCACTAACATTGACCTGATTCATAGGGCAGGGCTGATGGATGAGGCCGAGACTTTCCTTTTCGGCACGGGCAGGTACTTCGAGTGCTGAATGCGGAGACGATTATTTGCCTCTCATCTCCAGCAGTTTTTTTTTGATGCTGGAAAAATTTGGTAAATAGTAACAAATATGCTACTTTTGTGCTCATAAAGTTCTTTGTTATATGAAGAGTTCTGAATTGAAGCGGTTGCTTCGGCGGAATGGATGCTTTCTTGTGCGTCAGGGAACTTCTCACGAGATATGGGAATCCCCGATAACCAATGAAAGATTCTCGGTTCCGAGGCACGATTCTCAGGAAATCCGCACTGGAACTCTTGAGAACATCAAGAAGCAGGCAGGGATTTAATCTCTGTCCATTCTTGAGTTCAGATTCCGAATGACAGAGAACTTTTTTAAGAAGCACACTATGTATAAGATTACAGCTATAATTGAAAAGGGGCCGGACGGGCGATATGCTATCACGTCCCCCCAAAGTTTTGGCAGAAATCACTTTGGCGGCTTTGGAGACACTATCGAGGAAGCGAAGGCCGATTTCCGCGAATGTGTCGAGGATTGTCGTGAACTGGCCATCGCTGACGGTGATGGTGCTCCTGAGGAGTATCAAGTGTCTTTCCGTTATGACATGCCTTCTTTCTTTGAAGATTTCGACTTTATCAATGCCAGTCGTTTTGCCCAGTTTGCCGGCATCAATGAAAGCAAGATGCGTCAATACAAGAGCGGGGTGGCCTTTCCTGGAGAAAAGACCACTCGGAAAATTCTCGATGCAATCCACAGAATAGGTTCCGAACTGAGTTCGGTATCACTATAACAAAGAACTTTTATGACAGACTGGCCACCGTGAGGTTGCCGGTCTTTTTTTGTGTGGCGTAGATATGATCCTATGGATGATTTCTTATATTGAGGATTGCTCTAAAGGCAAAAAAATAACCGCATTTACGGTAATGCGGCCAACCAAGTCCTTCGTTCTTCGAGCGATGACGACGCAAATATAAGAATCTTTTTTTGACAACGATATTACCTGTCGTAATAATCGATAGGGGTTTATCATTGTATTCTCGCGGGTTTTTAATAAATTTGATGGATAGTAACCAAAGAATGAAAATTCATGAAAGGAGAAGATAAACCCCTGTTGAAACTAATGGATGGTTCTGAGAACCGCTTTATTATACCTGTTTATCAACGTAATTATGATTGGGGCGCTAGTCAGTGCAGACAGTTGTTCTCTGACTTGATTGATATCGTTAAGTATGATAGGCCAAGCCATTTCTTTGGGTGTATAGTAAGGTCCAGATCCAAAGGTGGTCGTGCGGATGAGTTTCTTGTTATTGACGGACAGCAGAGAATGACGACAGTCTGTCTTATATTTCTTGCAATATACTGGAATCTTAAACGCGGTAACATTGAAGCAGATGATAGTAAACTTGCGGAAAAGATATTCAAGAAGTTCTTGGTGGATGAGTATGAGACAACCGAGAAAAAAGTACGCCTTAAGTTGAATAAGGAGGACCGTGCAGCGTTTGATTATCTTGTGGATGAGGGTGAAGGCGGAGCATTTGCAGAATCGAATGTCGTCTCAAATTTCAATTACTTCTACAATAGCGTCAAGAATCTCAATGTGAAGATTGATGACTTCTTTGAGGCTATCAAGCGGCTGATTGTGATTGACATCTTTCTTGGAAATGATGATGACCCGCAGTTGATTTTTGAGAGCCTGAATTCAACTGGCCTTGACCTTACGGAAGCTGACAAGATTAGAAATTTCGTTCTCATGGGCCTGTCTGAGGATAGGCAAGAGGAGTATTATACTAAGTACTGGAGCTTCATAGAGAAGGATTGCTCCGGAAAAGATGAGCTTGACAATTTTATTAGAGATTATTTGACAATCAAGTCTCCGACAGGTGATATTCCTAAATTCCAAGATGTATATCCTGCTTTTAAGTCATTTGCGGAAGGGAAAGAGATAGAGCCTATAATGGCTGAAATGAAGCGGTATGCATCTCTGTATAAACGAATTAAGTCGGCTCGGGTAGGCGATGCTTCTGCGAACGAGATAATTTCCCGTTTGAATTATCTGGAATTGACAATCACTTATGCATATTTACTTGGTTTGCTCACTTATGCGGAAGAACAAAATATGCCGCAGAGTGAGATTACAGAGATTCTTTCTTGCATTGAAATATTCGTCTTCAGGCGTTTAATATGTGGATATCCTACAAATGCGTTGCTTAAGATGTTTGCGACTTTACACCAGCAAGTGCTTAAGAATAAGAAAGAAGGAGATACATATTATGATGTGATGGTTTATCTTCTTGAAAATCGAAAGAGAACCGTTGTTTTCCCGAAGGATGACGAGTTCCGTCAGAGTTTTATAGAGAAGCCTGTATATCTGATGAGGCCAAAGAGCCGTACCTATATTCTTGACCGTCTTGAAAATGGAAATAGTAAGGAAAAGATCGACGTCGTCAATAATGTCCAGAAGGGAGAGTTGAGTGTGGAGCATATTATGCCTCAGACGCTTACTCAGCATTGGAAAGACCAGCTTGGGAGTGATTACTCGAGGATTTATGAGGAATGGTTGCATACTATTGCGAATCTGACATTGACAGGATATAATGTTCAGTATAGCAACAGACCGTTCCTGGAAAAGAAAGAAGATAAGAATGGATTTGCAGCAAGTCCACTTAGACTGAACAAGTATATATCCAAGTTCGATAAATGGACAGAGGCTGAGATGAAGGAGCGTCAAACAGAGATGGGTAAGCGTGCTCTAACTGTGTGGCCGTATCCGGAAACCTCATACAAGCCGGCTGTAAAGCTCGATGATGAAGTGTCTGTTTATGACGAAGATTTTGTTTTTAAGGGTAGGAAGATTAACAGTTTTACATTGACCGGGACAATTTATTCTGTTCCTGACTGGGCCGATACCATTCGAGACACATTTAAGTTGCTGTATGAGATAAATCCGTCAATTCTTCAGGCCGAAGCTAATAGCAGGGATAATGTTTGGGTTACTCGTGAGAATGCGAAGAATGAGACTTATATCAAAAAGGTAGCGGATGATGTGTGGGTAAATACAGGAAATGACACAAATACAAAAGTGAGGTTGCTCCGCCATGTTGCCAGGCTTTATAATCTTGCTGAGAATGACCTTGTGTTTTCTCTTGTGCCTATAAAAGAAGAGAGTGAGAATTAAATGAAAAGTCCCAGTCTTGATGCGTTTTCAGAGATTCCGTACGTTTGTTTTTCTGATTTCAGACTCAAGTGTCGGGACGGCGCCACATCTGATTTTGGAATTGGTTGGTTTACAGATAGTTATGTGATTTGGTGTGGATTACTGGCCAAAAAATTGCCAAAAATCCACACCGGAAATAAATGGTATTTGATTATCAATGTGTTATGAGGGTGGCCGTGGCGTCTTCCCGCTGGAGGAGTACCTTGCTATTGCGCACTATGCCACAAATTGTCTTTCAACTGTTTCAGCTGTATATCTGTCATTTTATGGATTGTTTCTTGTGATTTGTAAAACTACGAAAGGTCATACTTCTTCTGAATATAAAGGACTCTTTTCCATTGCGTGAATAACTCTCAACTTTGTTGCTTCATCCATATCTTCATGATAGATTACTGAATGAATAATTGGAAGAAGCAGGTCCTTGTCTATATTACCGGCAGCAACGTGCCAAATGTATGCTTCCATATCAGGCAAAAAGTGAAAACCTGCCCAACTATATTTGTTCTTTATTAAGAAGTGAGCACCTGCGACGAGTGAAATCCTCTTATTGCCATCAGCGAAATAATGTCCGTGACACAGACCGAAGACAAGATATGTGAGTTTGTCTTCAAAGGTTGGATAGTAGTTGTCGTCCTGAATAAAAACCAGAACTTTGTCCAGTCCACCTTCGTCGCGAATATCGGCCATTCCACCACCACTTTGCTGGATGGTTTCGCGATAGTATTGAAGGAGTTCTTCTTTTGTTAAATATACTGTCTCCTTTATCATGATTATTGTTTAAGTCTATTGAGGACTGCACGATTCTCATCATTGTCAAGAAGTTTTTCCAAATCCAATGATTCGCTTCCGATAAATCTCTCAAAATCTTCCGGAGACAATGCCTTCAAGTAATCTGAAATATTCTCGTGAAACACATCCCTGAAGCCTAAGTCTCTTGATGCCATTTTTTGTCTGGCATCATATAAGAACGGCTTCATCGCTGCGCTCTCGGCTTGTTCTTTTATTAGAGCCTGGACTCTTCTAATGGATAAGAGACTGCCGGTTTGTCCAAATTCCTGTCTGATTGCAGAGGCAATGCCATTTTCAAAAGAACTGATAACTCTAAGTACTTCTGCATACATTGTAGCTCTGGCATTGTCCTTCTTATTCAGTTTAAGAAGTTCCTTATACTCTTTGGCTTTTTCAAAAAAAACAGCGCTATAAATCATATCCGTCACTTGGGAATACTTGAATGTGGCATGTCCTTCAACACACTCGTTTACTGCCGACGTGAAATTTTTGCGATAATTTTCTTCTTGGATTGCGGCAGGGAGATATTCTCGATCTCTCCAGTTTATATATTTCGTGCCACCGCCGGCTTTCTCATTGATTGTCGCAATGACGATATCTAATATTACACTTCTTAATTTTTTGGCTTTCTCACTGTCGCTCAGAAGCATCCCGATATTGAGGAAAGCTCGAAAATCAAATAATCCCAATTGGGTTGTTTTGCTCGCGAAATCAATTTCGTGAGCAAAATGTAACTTGAACTCACTCAGCATTTTACCTTTACATAAAATGTAGCCGTTGTTCTTTAGTTCACTCTCATGTGTGGATAGATAATTATCAATGGTGCGCATGTCTACCTCAAAGAAATCTGCCACCATCTGCTTGGTCAGATAGAACTTGCCTTCAAACTCTAAGGCGTGAACCCCGATAGCATCTTGAATCCTCGGTATGGCTATCCGATTATTCAATACATTTTGTCTTTCTATTTGAGATGTGGTCAAATCCTGTGTCATACCAGAAATATTATTGATAATAGTATAGCTCCATCTCAGGAGTCTCATACAAATTTAATCATTTTTTTTATCTGCATTTCAGATTTGCATGTAGTTATTCACATATAGACGTGTCGCGCTTCTTGGTTAAATAGCGTAAGTCCTTACAACAGCGGGGCTCCCGGCAGCTATGTACGAAAAAAGCCCAGCGCAAAGCGCTGAGCTTCAATTTATTGCGGAGAGAGAGGGACTCTATTTTGGCGATTTTTGTTTTCTAATTTATTCATTATCAGATACTTAAAATTTCAAAAAATCATATTTTGGACTGTTTTTGACCCGATTTTGACCCGTTTGGCGGAGAGTAAAGTGCTCTCCGCCAACTATTTGGGCCATTATTCGAGGTCATAAATACCCTGATTTCGCCCCAATTCCCCCGCTATAATGGAGGTGAGTTCATTACAATCTTCATTGGTCTGGAACCTGTCGCCACTGGCCATCGTTATGACGGCATTATGGGTGTCGGGGTCCTTCTCTATAAATGCAATCTGCTCCAAGTTTACGAGCACGGTCTTGCCGATAAGATTGATTTTGCGCAGTCTCATTTGTTCAGAATTTCTATATTGTTTTCTCCGAAGACCAGTTTGAGCACCTGGTCCTTTTTGTCCTTTTTCAACTTGATCTGCAGGATGGCCTCTACTGGCTCGTCGTCCGGCTTTCCTATTTTGACATATTTGTCTGGATATGTCATTATGTCTATTTCAGACATTGAAAGATTCGTTGCAAGTTTTGACAGCTTGGCAAAGGATATCTTGACCTTCCCCGTCAGCATCTTACTGAATTGGGAGGGGGTGGTATCCATATATTCCGCCATTGTCGCACCAGTTAAGTTCTTATCTCTCATTATCTTAGCGATACTGGCGACTATATTGTCATAAAAAGAATTCTCCATATCCAAATTTAATTATTGATACTCAATTACTTAGCCAAAATTTTGACATTAAATTTCATAAAATGACAGAATAAATGTCAAAATATGAAATATATTTACTACTTTCGTGGCGTGAAAGTTTTGTTGCGACAAATGTAAGTCAACAAGCACAGGCCCAAATGGGGAATAATCACCAAAAAGCAAAAATATATGACACAAGTAGCATTCGTAAAAGGGTGGAAGCAAGCCCGCAAAGAAGAAGCAACCAGGATCAAGGAAGAAATCAAAACAGCCCTGAACGTCAAATCGGATCCGACATTCTACCGGCGTATGAAAGGCTGCCCGGAGCCGACAGTAACTGAAGCAAAAAAGATAGAGGATGTATTCCATCGATTCGGGATTTATAGCATTTGGGGCGATGAATGACAATCTGACCCGCAGAGAGGAACAGGTGGCCGAGCTCGTGGCTTGGGGAGCGGCATACAAAGAAGTTCCGGATCTGCTGAAAAAGAAATACGGCGGCCGTGAAATATCCCTGAATACGGTAAAAAGGACGATGGAGAACATCTTCTCCAAACTCTACATCAATAAGGTCAATGAACTTTCCGCATGGTGGTTCTGCCATCGCTGCGGGGTGGATGAGTCACTGTCCCCATTCAAAGAATTCAAGAAGACGCTGTATTCCATTCTTTTTCTGGTCATCATTACGCCGCAGATTGCCTCTGCAGATCTTGACCAAGCAGTCAGAACGTCGAGATCCAGGACATCGAGGACCGAGAGAGTCGAACGTTCAAGAAGGAGGGAGGAATGATTGAAATGACAGAAAAGCGGCTTCGGATGATAAATAGCGCCCTCTGTGCTTACATCGCCCGGCTGGAGTCCAACCGCCAGGCATTGGACGAGGATGACCCGAGCTTCCGACAGTTCACGGCCCTCATCGATGAATACACCTCCCTGAAGGAGGACATTGAAATACTATTGTTAAGATATTAAATATGCCACGCATTAAACAAGATATATATGACAGGATAATAGACCGGCAGAACGACGACAAGGTTCTGCTGGATATTGTCGGTCAATACAGCGAGCTCCGGAAGGAAGGCGCCTCATACAGGACGGAGTGCCCGGTGTGTCACAGCCATTCGCTGATAATCACTCCAGGAAAGGGATTCAAGTGCTTTGCCTGCAATGAGGTCAAAGGCCGCAATGCTTATCATTACCTGATGGCTGCGGGGCATAAGGACTCAATGGACGTAATCAAGGAGCTGGCGGCGCATCTGAACATATTCATCGAATATGAAGAAGAACCGACACGCATCAAATCCAAGACGAAAGACAAGAACGACTACTGGAAGAGGATGCTCCAGGCGTCCGGATTGGCCAAGTCGGACGTCACTGCCAAAGTACGGGCAGAGGACGGCACGACAAGGGAAGAACCGACGTTCTTCTCCGGAACGATGACCCCGAAGGGCGACATCACCGAGGGTGATGATTGCGTGATTGCATACTATGATCTGAACGGGCGCCCCGTCACCTATATCTCCAAGTACGACAAGGAGGAACGTCCGAGGGAATACTACCGCGTCAGGTATCAGAACCCTGATATGCACAAAGACCAGAAAGAGGGGAAATCTATGAAGTACCGCACGCCTTATGGCGCGCCCGCTTTCATATATTACCCTCAGAAGATCCGCGAACTATACCAGAAGCAGATGCCCATCAAGCGGCTGTTCATCCAGGAAGGCGAGAAGAAGGCCGAGAAGGCGACCAAGCACGGCATCCTCAGCGTGGCGGTGTCCGGAATCCAGAATATAGCGTCAGGCGGCAAGCTTCCTGAAGAGCTCATCAGCCTGGTCCAGGTCTGCAAGGTAGAAGAGGTCGTATTCCTGCTCGACAGCGACTGCAATGACCTCTCGTCCTCCCTTACCGTCAACAAGCCCATCGACACCAGACCTCGCGGTTTCTTCAATGCCGTGAAGAATTTCAAAGAGTATTTTGACACTCTGAAGAATAACGGAATCTATATCGAGATTCTTTATGGCCACGTGATGAAGAACGAGGCCCAGGATAAAGGCGTCGATGATTTGCTGTCCAATACGCTCAAGGGAAAAGAAGACGAACTCCTGCAGGACATTGAATCTGCCCGCAACAGTAAGCCGATGCAGGGCAAATGGGTGTATCTGCGTAAAATTACCACGCTGCCTGACAATAAGCTTCTGGAGGACTGGCATCTTCATAGTGCCCAGGAATTCGCCCAGGCACATTATGCGGAGCTGAAGGATATGCCTGAATTTACGTTCGGCCGCCGCAAATACAGGTTCAATGACAATGGGGAATTCGAGTCGGCGCAGCCGGTGGAAGCTGATGAAAAATTCTGGATAGAGTCCAAAAAGAAAGACGGCACCACGGAATGTTACTTCGATTATGACGGCTGCAAGAATTTCCTTGAGCATCGTGGATACTGGAGATGGGAGACCTTGAATCACGAATATGAGTTCGTGTATGTGGCCGATAATATCGTCGAGACCGTCAAGCCGCATCAGATAGCCGATTTCGTTAAAGCTTTCGCCAAGGACACCCTCCAGAAAGGTGTCCGTCAGATGCTCTATAAGGGCACGGCCCAATACTTTGGGCAGGTCTCACTCTCGATGCTGGATTATTTTACAGGTAAGTTCGATGTCCCTCAGAGGGGTATTGAGCGCCTGTTCTTCCGTAATACCATCTGGGAAGTCAATGCCGGGGATATCAAGGAAAAATCATACACCCAGCTCAGTTACAATATATGGGCATCCCAGAAGAAGGACTACGAGGTCAGCAAGCTTCCGGAACTCATCCGGATCCGCCATGAGGATGACCAGTGGAGCTACGAAATCACCGAAACGGGCAGGAAGTGCGATTTCCTCTTGTTCCTGGAGAACGCCTCGAACTTCACTTGGAGGAAATCTGAACCTACGCAGCAGGACAAACTTGAGAATGCACAGCATTTCATCAGCAAGTTGTCCGCTTTCGGCTATCTCGTCACATCGATGAAGGACAAGTCCATCTGCAAGGCGGTCATCGGAATGGACGGGAAGCAGTCAGAGGTCGGCGTCAGCAATGGCCGTTCCGGAAAATCGTTGCTTGGAGAAGCCTGCCGGGTGGTCGTGAATACTCTGTATAAGAATGGCAAGGAATTCCGCGGAGGACCTCTTCAGCCGTTCGTTTGGGACGGTCTGGATAACCGCACGAGGCTTGTATTTCTCGACGATACGCCGAAGGACTTCGATTTCGAGGGCTTTTTTCCGCTCGTCTCCGGAGACTGGCCGGTCAATCCTAAGGGTCACAGCCCTTTCACAATCGCCTGGGCTGATTCCCCGAAGATCTACCAGGCCACGAATCACGCCAATTCCGGCGACGGAGACAGCTATGAGGACCGGCAGTGGCTCATAGCCTTCAGCGACTTCTATAATGCAAAGCATAAGCCTATACAGGACTTCGGCCGTCACTTCTTCTCCGACGAATGGGATGAACACGACTGGAATCTGTTTTGGAATCTGGTGGCCACGGCCATTCAGGTATATTTTCGTTTCGGATACATTCCTGCACCTGGAGATAGGCTTGAAAAGAGGAAGCTCACCCAGGAGGTCGGAGAGGAATTCATCCTCTGGGCTGACGAATACTTCAGCCCATCGACGGATCCGAGCAAGCCGTCACGCCTGAATCAGGTGGACATCCCGAGAAAGGATATGTATGACAACTTCCTGGAGTATATCGGGCCGTCGAGAAGGACATACTATCAGCCGAGGACCTTCAAGACGAAACTCATCAAATACTGCGAGCTCAAGGGATATATCTTCAACCCTCAGATCTTTGACCCAGAGAAGAACGAATATATCAAGATCAAGGACGGCATCATCGACCGCTCAATCAAGCGCAACGGCTGTGAGTTCTTTACCATCGGCACGCGCGAATTCTACAGCTGCCGTCAGACACAGTATAGCAGTACCGGCACGGTCATACCTCCGATTCCGGAAGTGGACATTACCGACCTCGATACATTGAATCTACTTGACATCGAACAATGACGGGAAGGCAAAAATATCTCCTATATACACCCGAGCAGATTTCTGGCTACCGGACACGATACGCCGCATTTATAAGCAAGTATCGCAAGGCTTATCGTGACTGGTTCCAGAGCCTTCCGGGCTGGGAATGGGTGCGCCTTCCGGTCATGGATGAACGCACTGCAGAGATGGTCATCGGGATCCTTTGCATCCTCTACATCGACGATGAAATAAATCTCACGGTTGACAAGACCGTGACAATGGTAATGCGGAACCCGCTCAATGCCGAGGAGTATGAGCAGTGGGCCGCCAAGGTTTTCAAATCCCCAAAAACACATAAAAAATGAACAGTTATGTCATAAAACTTGACGGTCAGGATTACGGGAGTAATACTGACTATTATGAGGCGATATACGTCTATAATACGCTCGACGAGTCTTGTCCATTGGATTGTGACGGACACCCGAAGGCTCTTGTGGCGCGCATAAACGGGGAGGATTATCCTCTTCGCAAGGGCTTCGTCGAGAAAACCCCTGAGCATCTTCTTGTCCACCGGGAGAACGCTGTTGTACTGATGGCGTCTGGAGAGCTGAAGAAGGCGCTGCATAAAGGGAGCAGATTCGACCTCGAAGAGTTGCAGGCGCTTGTTGATGGCTATATCGAGGTCGTGCCTCTCGACGGGAAAACAGTTATGGTGCTCAACGAGGAAGGCAAATGTAACGGCTTGCCGTACAACTGCAGGGCGTCCTATCTGCATCAGAAGTATAACAATACGGGAGATTTCGTCGTCGGGGATGTCGTCCTGTGCTATTCGGAGGAAATAAGATGATAACCAGGAATGAAAGAATCATCGTGGAAGCCGTCAGGCGCGCGTCTTCCATGTCCATTCGTTTCAATGGCGTAGAGATTTATGTCAGGAACGGGGAATTCAGCCACGACGTGGCCATCGCCCTGCAGTCGCATTTCAACCGCGTCCATAAGGCACAGGAATATAGTAAGCCCGAAATCCTGGCACGCAATGTCGGCCACATCGATAAATGTAAATAATAGTAAAAAAATCTATTAAATAATTTTGCAGATAATGGAAATATTACTATATTTGCAATACCAAACAACACGCAATATGAAGTCAGATGAATTTCACAGATTGGTAGAACGGAACGGCTGGACATACTTGAGGAAATCAGGCAGCCACGTAATCTACAAGAAAGGATCCAGAACTTACCCTGTTCCTTACCACGGATCCAAAGAGATGGGAACGGGAATTGTAAACAAGATTAGCAAGGAGATGGGGCTTAAATAAAGCCCCTTTCCTCCAAAAACACAAAAACACATGAAACAGATTTCAGCAATCATTGAAAGGGCATCAGACGGAACATACTCCGTCTATTGCAAGAACGAAATTTTCTCCGGAATGGGCGACACCATTGAAGAGGCCAAGGCTGATATGCTTCAGCAGATGGAAATCTATAAGGCTACGGCCAAAGAGGAAGGCTTCAAATATCCGGAGTTCTTGGATGGCGAATTTACCATCACTTACACTATTGACGCGTTGAGCCTTATGGAATTTTATCTCAGCAAAGGCTGGTTTTCGCTCGCGACTCTTGAAAAGGTCACGGGTATTTCGCAAAAGCAGCTTTGGGCTTATGCTCACGGAACAAAACCGAGGAAGGCCCAGGAGGATCGTATCCGTAACGGACTTCAGAGTATATCGAGAGACCTTGACGCTATATTTGCGTGATTGTTTGGTAAACCTCACACGGGCGTCAGGTACGGCCACCGGATTTTCCGGTGGCTTTTTTCGTTAAAAAATGCAGATTTTTTGAAAATAAATGCCTGAAAACTTGCATACTATAAAATTTTACAGTATCTTTGTAATGTAATCAAAAACGATATGCTAATGGATGATTTAACACAAAAGGAGAAAGAGCTTATCGAGATGATAAGACTTCTCAAGAAATCAAAACACAATCCCTCAAAGGAACTGAAGAGATACGTAAGGGAACTATTTGAGGAAATGATTGATTAAAAAGAGCCTCCCTTCGGGGAGGCGTTAAAAACGCATCATATTATGGAAAAGACTGAGAAAAGACTGGAAGCCATCAGGAATTCGGAAATCAGGAAGAAACTCGACGACATTGACCTTAATTTGAATTGGGGAGAGTTTGCCCACAATTATTTTGACAGGTCGGCCTCGTGGTTCTATAACAAGTTTAACGGCATCGACGGAAACGGCGGCAAGGGAGGATTTACTGAAGAAGAACTCGCCCAGTTCAAGGGCGGCCTCTGCGACCTTGCCGACAGGATCAGGCGCGCAGCGGACAATCTGTAAAGTCCCCGCATATCTTTTGTTTTTGATTACAAACGGCCGTAACGGGGACTACGGCCACGGCCCTCGGAGCAATCCGGGGGCTTTTTTTTATTCCGGAACCGAAAAAACTTGCACGAAATGAAAAAATTGTCTTATATTTGTGGTGTCCAACATATACCCGATCTTCTATCTTCTGTCCGGAAATGATAATCCATACAGAAATATAGACGATTGCCTCGCGATGGGTTACGCCCGGGAAACTTGGCGTAAATATATACGGCAGAAATGCGGTGTGTGTTGGACAACCCTGTACGCGAGGCTTTCGTCATTTTTAGTGTTAATTATGTCCAACACACACCAAATCAACCGTCAGCAGGCCGAAGCGGCCGCTGCAGCAGTCAGAAATCTATTCCCGAACCTCAAATGCGTCCACGCCAGGACGGACGGATGGGGCAGGTGCCGCATCTGGGCCTATTGCCGGCTCGACTCCGGAGTCAAGCAGAGCGCCGTCGCCAGAGGCAAGGGAGCGGCCACGGCGCTGATGAACTTCATCGCCCGCATCAATGCCCAGCCGGAGCTCAAGAAGGCGGCCACGGCCGTGAATTGACACTTACATCGATATAAGCGGAACGTCCGCAAAGGGGACTACGGCCACGGCCACCGGAGAAATCCGGTGGCTTTTTTATTCCGGAAAAAAATTTTTGCATAAAATGATAAAAAAATTTGGTATAATGTAGGAAAATTCCTACATTTGTAGTGTGATAATCAAGGAGCTCTATGAAATACAACGAATTGGAACGGAAGCTGCTCAAATTCGGTTGTTACCCCACCGGGGAGCAGCAGCACGGACATCCTGTCTGGTTCAGTCCGAAGACCAACAAAAAATTCACGACCAGCAACCACAAAAGCCAGGAAGTCGCAACGGGGACATTGAAATCAATCTTGAGGGATGCGGGGCTACAATAGCCCCACACCTTCATAAAATAGGAAGTTATTGAGTTATGAGGAAATGTAAAGTATTTATCGAGAAATCCGAATACGGATATTCCGCCTATATCGGGGATACTCCGCTTGAGTTCGGGTGCATCGGGGAAGGCAAGACCGTCGAGGAGACTATAAAGGACTTTCTCGGAACCTTCGAAGCAATGAAGCAGGATTACATCGCTGCCGGCAACAAGTTTGAGGATGTGGATATCGAGTTCTGCTACGATACGGCCAGCTTCCTCTCTGAGTATGCAGGCATCTTCTCCCTCTCTGGACTGGAGAAGATTACCGGAGTCAGCCAGGCACAGCTCGGCCACTTCCTGCACGGAAGACGCAAGCCAAGCCGTAGGACCATCGACAAGATCCAGATCGGTGTTGACCGCTTTGCAAAAGAATTGACGGCCATAAAGTTCGCTTGATTATCACACAGGCGCAGGCCACGGCCCTCGGAGCAATCCGGGGGCTTTTTTTGTGTGTCGGGCATGACACTAACCTAACTGGTTCAATT
>UMKZ01003260.1_pt1 | contig 14677 bp, 12 predicted proteins | sample 1966441 | NCBI WGS metagenome assembly UMKZ01 (sample SAMEA4836189, study PRJEB28245) | human gut metagenome | biome: gut microbiome; material: fecal sample | place: Denmark | collected 2008
TATATTCATCTTGGCTTTGATGATAAAATGCGCCTGGATATACTGCAGAATAAAAAGACGGCGGAGGAAAAAATTCTGCCGGACGAGGTGCCTATGGAAAAGCGCCATCTGCAGATTAAGGGCAGGCTGCCGAATATTAAGCTGATTTTGCATGATACGGTGCTGTCGGCAGAATATAAAAAGCGTCACTTTATTTTGAATGATGTGGACGGCACGGCGCAGATACATGAGCATCAAAGGCTGGAGCTGCATTTGGCTGCAGGACGCTACGGCGGCAGCATTGCAGGCAAGGGACTGAATATTGACGGCACCTGCGACCTGAAGGGGGAGCAGAAGGCGAATATCAATATCTGCCTGTATGATGTTATTCCGGATTCGTTGGGCATGAAAAATGTTAAGGATGCGATGACAGTAACGGGGAAGATGACAGGCAGCCTGAAAAAACCTGTGATTGACGGTGCGCTGGCGCTGAAGGAGCTGCATCTGAACGATTTGTATTTTACGAATATCAACGGCAGCTATCATTATGAAAATGCGCTGATAACCTTTCAGGATGTAACAGGCAGTATTTTCGGCGGTACCTTTGATGCTATCGGCTTGTATCATTTTGATAATCGCTATTACAAAATCGATGTTGACGGCAAGGAGCTGATGGCTTCGCTGGCTGCCAAAAGCAGGAAGATAAATACGAGCGTTGATTTGAAGATTAAGTTCCGCAACGAGGGACCGCATGGCAATAATTTGGTATACGGCAGCTTTTCTACGGGCAAGGGAACGTACATGATGGTGCCGTTTTTGAGCCTGCGCGGCAGCTTCAGCGACCAGAGCGGTGAGCTGGCGTTCAGTAATGTGGAGATTGAAACCAAGGTAGGTACGTTTGAAAGCGATGTCTTTAAGATTGTGGATGGCAAATTGCAGCTGGGCGAGATTTTCCTGGCGAACGGCGAGGGCAGGCGTATACGCGTGAGGTAGGGGGGAGAATTTTTATAATAAAAGAATATACAATATAGGTATTCCTTGTGGAATCAGAAAAGTCCAGTCTGTAATTTAAAAAAATGTAGTGACCCCAAAAAGTTAGACTTTTATTACGCAACAGAATTTAAAATTTGTTGCGTATTTTTTATGCAACAAAACTAAGCCTGTACTCTACAGGACTCATCCAATTAAGTTTAGACTTAATTCTATATTTGTTGTAATAAGTAATATATTTTTCTATTGCATTTTTTTATTCATCATAACTGTAATAAACTACACCATAATACATTTCCTGCTTTAGTACGCTGAAAAAATTCTCCATGACTGAATTGTCATAGCAATTACCTTTGCGTGACATACTCTGAAAAATTTTATTCTTCGTTAGCATTTTGTTATACACTTTCATTTGGTACGCCCAGTCCCTGTCGGAATGGAACGTCCTTCTGTACTTGCAATCATTAGTAACTTCTATAGCTTGCGTCAATGCAGAAACAATAGCTTGTGAAGATGGGTTTCGACTAATACTATAGCTTATAATTTCACTGTTATACATATCCATAAACGGATCAAGATACAATTTTTTTATGACCATTCGACCACTTTTATCTACTTCGTAATATTTAAATTCGCTTGTATCTGTTGTGATTTTCTGATGCGGTATACTTGTTCTAAATCGTCTATGAATCCTGTTTGGTGCTATATTGCCAACCTTTCCTTTGTACGAGCTATATTTTCTGCTTTTACGTGTAAATGATGATACCTGAAACTTTAGTTTCTGCATAATTCTTTGAACCCGTTTCTTGTTTACATGATAGCCTAGTTTTATAAGCATACCATGCATTCTGCGATAACCAAAGTCTTTATGCTCATTATGCAGTTCTGTAATCTTTTCTTCCAGCTTCTGGTTGTGCGGCTGTCTGTTAAAACGCGTTTGCCAATACATATAGGTTGCTTTAGGAAACTTAACTACTGCGAGAATATCCTTTAATCTGAAGTCTCCTCGGAGGCTGTGGATGATTCTCGCTGTTTTTTCAGAAGAGTTTCCTCTTCCAAACGCAGCCTCCTCAATTCTTTTAAATAGGCATTCTCAATCCTTAACTTCAGTAATTCATCTTCAAGCTGTCTTATGCGTTCTGTGTTAACATCACTAACGTTAGTTTCAGTATTTGATTTTAATTTTTCTTTCGGTAATTTCAAATTTTTATTACGCCCTTTTTTCTTAGATCTCAAAGAATCTGCACCTGCAATACGAAAATCATTTACCCAACGTGCGATTAGCGACGGATTGAGTATGTTCTCTTGCAGAGCAAGCTGTTGATATGAAACCTCTGTTGTCATATATAATTCTACAACAGAAAGCTTCTTTTCGAAAGAATAGGTTTCATTTTTTCTAGAAAGAAACAAGCCTTTATCTCCAAAAGCATTATAGTTATATACCCACGTTTTTATACTTTTAATGGCAGGTATACCATACTTTTTTGCTAAAGTTTTGTACCCGACCTCTTCGTTTAGATATTCCAGGACTATTTTCTTCTTTAGTTCAAAACTGTATTTTGCCATTAAAAAACCGACCTCCTAAAATTAGATTTTTAGGTCTAACTTTAGGGGGTCGGTTCAAAATTAATAGACTGGACTTTTGTGCAAATTCCTAAATTTTTTTCAAGGTAGAAAGTGACTTTTTCAATATAGACAAAAACTGTCTTTGTAGTGTGATACACTAAAGATAAATTAGCAGAAATGTAAAATAGAGATACATTTTAGTATCTCTATTTACATACATAAAAATATAATTTTTTCAATCCACATATACCGAAAGTATATGACTCTTTCATTGTACAATAACAATCTTCAGAAGACAAGTTAATTTTGCGTGCTTAGCAGAAATAATAATCCTTGACAATTGATTCTTTAAACATTAAAATATAATTGAAAGCGAAAAGTGAGGTGTTCAGTATGTATCCGGCGCATATAAGAAAAGAAATATCTTGTGATGGTAAAGTAACTTATTCATTTCAATCTGTTGCTGAGCATTGCCGTAATACAGCAAAATATGCTAGTGAAGCATTAAAGGCAGTAGGCTTAGAAAAGACTGCTTATCTTGCAGGCTTATTACATGATTGCGGCGAACATACGTTCAGATTTAAACAGTATATTGAAGATGCAGTTGTCAATGAAAAAGAAGTTAAGCGTGGTACTGTTAATCATACTTTTGCAGGTGTAAAGCTGATTTTAGCGAAACATGCTAAATATGTTGGTGCAAATGACTTCCAAGATTTAACTATTGAATTGATAGCTTATGCAATCGGAGCACATCACGGCTTATTTGACTGTATAAAAGATAAGGATGAAAGTGCCTTTGCTTACAGATTAGAAAAAGAAAACATTGATTCTGAGGAGGCTATAGGAAACTTCTATAATGAATGTGCCAGTGAGGATGAAATTGAAAAATTGCTTCTGGAGGCAACAGATGAAATAAAAAATCTTGCTGATATAATAGTTAGTATAGATAGCACAGAGAATTATAAAGAACCTGAAATTCCGTTTTATTATTCATTGGTGTGTCGTTTACTAACATCGGCAGTTATAGATGCTGATAGAAAAGATACTATGGAATTTGAAAAAAATGAGGTAACTAAGCAGTTAGACTTAGATTGGAGTAGGATTTTAGCGAATTTTAATTCTTATATTGAAAATTTTAAGACAGAACGGGATATAGATTTAGCACGTAAGGCGATTTCTGCTGCATGTGCTGTTGCCGCGCAAAAACCTGAAGGAGTATACAGGTTAAATGTTCCGACTGGTGGTGGCAAAACTTTAAGTTCATTGCGTTATGCCTTGGAACACGCAAAAAAATATCATAAAAAAAGAATGTTTTTTGTCATGCCTTTACTGTCCATCATTGAACAAAATGCACAGGAAATAAGAAAAGCAGTACAGGATGATAGTATTCTTTTAGAGCATCATTCTAATGTCATTGATGATGAAAACAGTGATGTCGAGGAATTAAATAAGAGAGAGCTGCTTATACAGTCCTGGGATAATCCTATTGTGATAACAACATTAGTGCAACTTCTAAATACTATGTTTTTAGGAAAAACCAGTTCAGTCAGACGTTTTGCATCTCTGTGTAATAGTGTAATTGTTTTTGATGAGGTGCAGTCTTTGCCAAATACAATGCTCACGCTGTTTAATTTAACGATAAATTTCCTTGTGAAAAAATGTCATGCAACTGTTATTTTGTGTTCTGCTACACAGCCTTCCTTTGAAAATGCTGAGCACAAATTATTAAGCGAGGTTAGTGACTTGATTACGTTGCCCTCTGAAACTTTAAAGGTTTTTGAACGTGTGGAATTAGTTGACAAGGGTTCTATGAACATAGAAGAGTTATCTGATTTTGCTTTAGAAATAATAAGGAGCAAAAAAAGCCTTCTAGTTGTATGCAATACAAAACGAGAGGCTAAAGAGTTATTTGAGAGTTTACAGGCTGAAGTAAACGGTGTGATTCCAATGTATCATCTATCTGCTTCGATGTGTACAAAGCATAGAAAAATGATAGTAGAGTCAATGAAAATTGATTTGAGTTTGCCAGATCCTAAACAAATAGTTTGCGTTGCAACTCAAGTAATTGAGGCTGGTGTGGATATTTCTTTTAACTGTGTTATTAGATTACAGGCTGGAATGGATAGTATTGTTCAGGCAGCAGGAAGATGCAATAGAAATGGCGAAAATAAATTAGAGTCGGTTTACATTGTAAATTTATTGGGAGAGAAACTTCATCGGCTTAAAGAGATTGAAACTGCTAAAAGAGCTACTGAAAGTTTATTACAGGAAGTTAAAATAAAAAAACATTATACTAGCTTGAACTCCGATGCAGCTATTTCCTTTTATTATAAAAAGCTATACTCTATGATGAACAAGGGTGAGCAAGATTTTTTTGTACCTAATTTACATAAGTCTTTATACGGATTGTTAAATCAACATGATTTTGCAGATGGTTACTTTTTGGCGCAACAGTTAAAGACGGCAGGAAAGTATTTTAATGTTTTTGATAATAATACCGTTGAAATGATAGTGCCTTATGGGAAGGGGCAAGATGTTATTAGCGAGTTGAATTCTGAGAAAGCTATGTATAATCTGGCGTATGCGGAAGAAGCTATAAAGCAAGCAACCGGATATACTGTTACATGTTATCAATATCAGATAGATATTTTAAAGAAAGATGCAGCAGTAATATATAATGATTGCTTTGGCATCTATATCTTGAATGATTCTGCTTACTATGATGATAAGCTTGGTTTAAATTTAGATGCTATAGGTGGCGAAGGAGTTTTTTATTAAGCAATGGAGGTGTCATATGCATTCTAATAATGTCGAATTTGAGGTTTATGGTAATTATGCACTTTTTAGTGATCCAATCATGCGTGTAGGTGGTGAGAAGTGTTCTTATCAGGTGCCTACATATGAAGCATTAAAAGGTATTTTAATGTCGGTGTATTGGAAGCCGACCATCATTTGGTACATTGACAAGGTGCGTGTAATGAATCAGATTCAAACAGAGGTTAAAGGCGTCCGTCCAATTAAATACACTGGTAATGGAAATGATTTGGCATATTATACATACCTGAAAAATTGCCGGTATCAAGTCCAGGCGCATTTTGAATGGAATAAGAACCGACCTGAGTTGGAAGGTGACCGAAATGAGAATAAACATCATAATATTGCAAAACGGATGATATTGAAAGGCGGCCGTCGAGATGTTTTTTTGGGAACACGCGAATGTCAGGCTTATGTAGAGCCTTGTAAATTTGGTGAAGGTTCTGGGGCCTATGATGATGTTAATGAATTGGCTTTTGGTGTTATGTATCATGGTATTACGTATCCGGATGAATTTTATTCTCCTGAAACTAAGGATTGCATGACTGTACGTTTTTGGCGACCAGTTATGAAAAAGGGTGTTATTGAATTTATTCGTCCCCAAGAGTGTACTGCTACTAAGAAAATTCATCCGATGAAAATGAAAATTTTTGAAGATAAGAAGAATTTTAGTGGTTTAGATGAGTTCGAACATGAGGAAGGAGGAACAATAGATGAGTTTGTTTAATAAAGCCTATGAGACATATGAATACCATAAGTCATTAGTAGGAATGATTGAAGCCGGCAAATCGCCTTTGTTACCAATCTCTCATATTTTAAAAAATGTACAAATTGAAGTAAGCATTAATTTAAATGGCGAATTTGTAAGTGCAAGAGCATTGGATAAAAAAAGCAAAGATCCTAATGTGCCTTTTGAGCAGCCAACTATTATTCCTGTAACAATAGAATCCGGTAGTCGTTCCGGTAAGAATCCGGCAGCGCATCCATTAAGCGATAAATTAGATTATCTGATTCCTACAGAAAACAACAAGCATCAGGAATATATGAATTTGTTAGCAAATTGGGAAGCATCATCAGAATATGGCGATATAAAACTAAGTGCTATAAAAAAGTATCTTGATGCTGGAACAATTGTCAAGGATTTAGTAAGAGAACAACTTTTGGAATTGGATAAAAATAACAAAATAGCTGACAAAAAAATTAATGGTGTAGAACCATTGCAATGCATGGTGCGTTGGCGTGTTTTGGGAACAGACGTAGAAGAATGTTGGCGTGATAAACAGCTATTCCAAAAATGGGCTTCTTATTATGACACTCAGATGCAAAATAATGAGAAAATCATTATGGATCTTTGTATGATTTCTGGAGAACAAGAAATTCTTGCACCTATGGTTCCTAAAGGAATTGTAAATATGCAGGCAAATGCTAAATTGATTTCTTCTAATGATACTGCAAATTTTGTTTTTCGCGGACGCTTTACTGATGCCGAACAAGCAAGCAGTGTAGGATATTCAACCTTTCAGAAAGTGTTTGTAATTTTGCAGTGGTTGGCCAATAATTCCGAAACTAGCTTTTGCGTATCTGATAGAACTTTTTTGTGTTGGAATCCTAAAGGAAAACCTGTACCAAAGTTTAATAAGAGTATATTTGGCGATAAAAAGAAAACAATTTTTGTTCCTTCGGATTATCGCAAGGAATTATATAATACCTTGGCAGGATTTAAAAATGATTTACCTAATGAAGAGGATGTAATTATTGCAGCTTTTGATGCAGCAACAACCGGACGATTATCATTGGTATATTATAATGAATTAAAGGCATCTGATTTTTTTGAAAGAATTAATAGCTGGTATAATAGCTGTTATTGGTATTTTTATCAAAATATCCAATCACCGTTGTTGTATGATATAGTGCGTTTTGCTTTCGGTGTTCAGAGGGGCAATGATGATAACAGCAAAGTTGAAGTTGATGATAAGCTTTTAAAACAACATATGCAGAGGCTGTTTAAGTGTCTTATTGAGAAACTACCTATACCTTATGATATAGTAATGGCATTAACTGCCAAGGCTTCAATGCCCAAAAGCTATAATAAGAAAAATCGTGAAAAGATACTTTCTGTAGCTTGTGCGGTCATAAGAAAGTATTATAATGATAAGGCCCAAAAGGAGGAATGGAATATGAGCCTTGATAAAAATAAGTTGAATCGTGATTATTTATATGGCAGATTATTAGCTGTATTTGAAAAGCTAGAGATTGATGCAATGAAGAGCCGGTACGGCTATACTGATAATGATATCAGGGAAACTCATGCTGATAAATTGTGGAATTTTTATTGTGCTAAGCCGGAAAGTGGTGCAGCGAATATTAATGGTGCTTTAAGACCTTATTTGAAATATTTGCCGGACACAAGAAAAAACTTCTATTTGGGCCTTATTGGCGAAATTATGGGAAAAATAGGTGAAACAGCTGATAAAATCCGCAATAAAAGTCTGGAACCCTGTTATTTGATGGGTTATTATGATCAGCGCAATGATTTATATACATCTAAAAAAGACAAACAAGAGGAGGATAAGTAAAATGGCAGAATTAAGCAACAAAATTGACTTTGTATTATTGGTAAGTGTAAAAATGGCAAATCCCAATGGTGATCCGCTGAATGGTAATCGCCCGCGTATTGATTACGGCAGTTATGGTGAAATTACAGCTGAATGTATTAAGCGTAAAATCCGTAATCGTATGCAGGATTTGGGATATCCTATTTTTGTACAGTCTAATGATCGCAGCGATGATGGCTTTACTTCTTTGAGCGATCGTGCATCGGCACTTATTGCTAAAAAGCTTGAAGAAAAACATTTAGCAGAAGATAAGAGCGATAAGAAAGCAAAGAAAGGTGACAAAGTTAGTCCGGAGCAGTATGCTGCCTGGACATGTGAAACTTGGCTTGATGTGCGTAGTTTTGGACAGGTATTCGCATTTAATAATAAAAAAGATAAAGAAGCAGCAGGTGTTTCAGTAGGTGTAAGAGGACCTATCTCGATTCATCAGGCAGTAAGCATTGATCCCGTTGAAGTATGCTCTTATCAAATTACCAAAAGTGTCAATGGCGAAAATAAAGATGGCAAAGAAGGAAAATCTTCTGATACAATGGGCATGAAGCACATGATAAAGTTTGGTATGTATGAAATTAAGGGTGCCATTAATGTTCAGCTTGCAACGAAAACTGGTTTTACAGATGAAGATGCTGAAGTTGTCAAAAAATGTTTATTAACTCTGTTTGAAAATGATGTTTCTTCGGCTCGTCCGGATGGCTCTATGGAAGTTGTTAAGTTGTATTGGTGGAAGCATAATTGCAAGGAAGGGCAGTACTCTTCTGCTAAGGTTCATCGTTCTGTTAAAGTAAAGCTTAAGGAAGGTATTGCAGAGGCACTGTCTGCAGATGATTATGATATTGTTGTCGATGAATTGAATGGACTTGTTCCCGAAGTTAAAGAAGGAATGTAATATGCAGAAAGATTGGTATCAAGACTTAAATGAATATATTCGTTTGGGTGAACCAAAGCTGGAAGAAAAAACAGTTGCCTGGCAGACAGCAATTGGCTTACAGGCAGTAGATGGCCTTTCTACTTCTGATTACTTACTGGAAACGGCTAAAGAGAATATTGAAGGCAAAATCACTATTAGTGAAGCTAATGATAAAATCAGTAGTTATTATGAGGAATGCAACGATAGGAAAGCTATTGAAGCTGGAACGAAAGAAGCTGATATTGTAGCAGGTAGGATTACTGCAATATTGGGAGAAAAAACATTTAGCTTTTCTCCTGCTTATTGGATTTCCATACATAAAAACCTTTTTGCGAATGTATTTGCTCATGCTGGAGAGGTCAGAACCTATAATATTAGTAAAAATGAATGGGTTTTGAATGGGAAAAGTGTTTTTTACGCATCCTATGATAGCATTTCCATGACACTCGACTATGATTTTAATACTGAAAAGAGATTTTCTTATAGAAATCTTAGCGAGAGTGAAATCGTTAAGCATATAGCAAAATTTACTTGTGATATATGGCAGATACATCCTTTTTGCGAAGGAAACACTCGCTCAACTGCTGTTTTTATCATAAAGTATTTGAATTCTTTAGGATATTCCATAGGTAATGAAGCTTTTGCTAAGGATTCCTGGTATTTCCGTAATGCTTTGGTTAGAGCAAACTATAATGATTTACAAAATGGAGTTCACGCTACTACGGTGTATTTAGAGAAATTCTTTGAGAATTTACTATATAACGGAAATAACGAATTAAAGAACCGCTATTTGCATATTGATTGGCATGAAGAAAAATAGTGCAAAATTATCCTGTGCGAAGTTATATGGAACATATAATTTAGCTTAGGTTCGCAACCTGGGCTAGAATGGGAAACTAAAAGTTTTCTCACGTCAAAATAAAATTCTTGAGTATTTGAGTTGAGCCGGTTCGCAAAAAATGCTTGACTTAAATTAATAGAGAAGTAATTTGTTTTGATGCTGTCGCTCCCGTAAGGGAGCGTGGATTGAAATACCCGACAAGGCACGAGTAACGATTTATGTAAGGTCGCTCCCGTAAGGGAGCGTGGATTGAAATACTCGCTGATCAGACTTATGCTGATGAGTGCGATGTCGCTCCCGTAAGGGAGCGTGGATTGAAATGCTTAAGCCAGGTATAGGAGCTGATTATTTTGGCGTCGCTCCCGTAAGGGAGCGTGGATTGAAATGGTAAAGATACATTTAGCTCATTAAATCAACCTATGTCGCTCCCGTAAGGGAGCGTGGATTGAAATACCTCACTATGGTACAGATAGTGCTTGTCATAAGTCGCTCCCGTAAGGGAGCGTGGATTGAAATATAATGGGACATAGCATATTGTTGGAACATCTCAGGTCGCTCCCGTAAGGGAGCGTGGATTGAAATATCGATTGCTGCAACAATCTTTGAGGTGCTTTTGTCGCTCCCGTAAGGGAGCGTGGATTGAAATTGCCCTTTCGGCAAATTATAACTTAGGTGAAGGTGGTCGCTCCCGTAAGGGAGCGTGGATTGAAATAGCCTTGTTTTGCTTGTATATAGCGTACCAAACAGGTCGCTCCCGTAAGGGAGCGTGGATTGAAATGGCAACCTGTGCTTGACGATTAGCAGCCTTAGCAGTCGCTCCCGTAAGGGAGCGTGGATTGAAATCTCGGTGAACAGGCCGTACTTAACAAAGAGATTTAGTCGCTCCCGTAAGGGAGCGTGGATTGAAATGATGATAAAACATGCGTGTTTTCTCCACAATCTCGTCGCTCCCGTAAGGGAGCGTGGATTGAAATTAAGCGCACTAGGCAAATTATTGAACATTTCCTCAGTCGCTCCCGTAAGGGAGCGTGGATTGAAATGGCTATGATTTTAGGTCAGACCGACGACTGTATAAGTCGCTCCCGTAAGGGAGCGTGGATTGAAATTCTTAACGCTAAAAAAGAAAAACTTACTGACCAGGTCGCTCCCGTAAGGGAGCGTGGATTGAAATAGTAAAAGACTTGCTAAATCCATTACCTCTACCAGTCGCTCCCGTAAGGGAGCGTGGATTGAAATTGCTCCGTCTACGTCTGATAATGGTGTTGGTGTGTCGCTCCCGTAAGGGAGCGTGGATTGAAATCGTCCTATCCTCATTTCTTGCTTGATGTTAAATTTGTCGCTCCCGTAAGGGAGCGTGGATTGAAATAGATGATGGCTTACCATGGAATACTATTGGTCGGTCGCTCCCGTAAGGGAGCGTGGATTGAAATACAACTTTTTTTTAAGAGGTTACGTCGCTATTTAGTCGCTCCCGTAAGGGAGCGTGGATTGAAATGCAATAAAAAAAGACCGCCAAAGCGGCGGCCTTAAAGTCGCTCCCGTAAGGGAGCGTGGATTGAAATCCCTATTATATTAGTGATGTGCTTAATAAGCTATGGTCGCTCCCGTAAGGGAGCGTGGATTGAAATCTTATCGTACTGACGGAGTACAACCTGTATATGCGTCGCTCCCGTAAGGGAGCGTGGATTGAAATGGTTTACATTGGCGCAACTGATACGCTGTTATTGGGTCGCTCCCGTAAGGGAGCGTGGATTGAAATGTTCACGTTGCTTATCAGTTAACTTAACCTTAGCGTCGCTCCCGTAAGGGAGCGTGGATTGAAATACGGAACTGATTAATAGTAAGGCTTGTAGCAGTGTCGCTCCCGTAAGGGAGCGTGGATTGAAATTTTAGCCTCTAAACGACCGGGAGTATATATTTCCGTCGCTCCCGTAAGGGAGCGTGGATTGAAATACGATTGTAGGTGCCGTGACGAAACATGTCGATAGTCGCTCCCGTAAGGGAGCGTGGATTGAAATGCGATTATAAGTGCCGGTGCGAAACATATCAATAGTCGCTCCCGTAAGGGAGCGTGGATTGAAATTTTGCGTGTGGTGAATATGGTGATAATACTTATAGTCGCTCCCGTAAGGGAGCGTGGATTGAAATATCTGCTAAAGAACTTAAACTTATGGATTTGAGTCGCTCCCGTAAGGGAGCGTGGATTGAAATAAAATCAAACTGGTTTTGGTTTAACTTTGATGAATGTCGCTCCCGTAAGGGAGCGTGGATTGAAATTTGGCGTGGTACGTACTCTGGTAATACTTATGATACTGTCGCTCCCGTAAGGGAGCGTGGATTGAAATCAACGTATGCTCGGCAAGAAGGCACCGGGTTTCGTCGCTCCCGTAAGGGAGCGTGGATTGAAATTCAGTTAAATTTTGCAACTTACGAGAAGCAGAATGTCGCTCCCGTAAGGGAGCGTGGATTGAAATCTTGCCGTTAGATTTACATCGGCGCAACTGATACGTCGCTCCCGTAAGGGAGCGTGGATTGAAATGGTCGTGTCACGAACTTTTCCCCCGTCAAAAGTTGTCGCTCCCGTAAGGGAGCGTGGATTGAAATATTATCCATATGGTTAAAGATAGAAGCAATCTGAGGTCGCTCCCGTAAGGGAGCGTGGATTGAAATCGATAAGCTTAATGAAATATGGGGTAATGGTCAGTCGCTCCCGTAAGGGAGCGTGGATTGAAATGGTTAGATGAACCGCCAAGATATTCCGGACGTTGGTCGCTCCCGTAAGGGAGCGTGGATTGAAATATTCAGAATGAAGCTAACAGAGAAAGGTGTGTTGGTCGCTCCCGTAAGGGAGCGTGGATTGAAATGCCAAGATGGGCAAATACCGGCCAATACATGTCGTCGCTCCCGTAAGGGAGCGTGGATTGAAATGCTGATAGTCGCGTTGTGCATCAGGTTACTCCTAGTCGCTCCCGTAAGGGAGCGTGGATTGAAATATTTTTGGTAAATAATTAATGAGGTGATGTTATGGTCGCTCCCGTAAGGGAGCGTGGATTGAAATTGAGCTGCCAAGTCGTACACTGCAAGAGCCTAAAGGTCGCTCCCGTAAGGGAGCGTGGATTGAAATCTGTATACTTAAATTGCAAGGTAAATTTGTTTAAGTCGCTCCCGTAAGGGAGCGTGGATTGAAATCTGTATACTTAAATTGCAAGGTAAATTTGTTTAATGGTCGCTCCCGTAAGGGAGCGTGGATTGAAATATGATTTGGAGTGTCCCGATGTTATGGCTGATATAGTCGCTCCCGTAAGGGAGCGTGGATTGAAATTGAGCTGCCAAGTCGTACACTGCAAGAGCCTAAAGGTCGCTCCCGCAAGGGAGCGTGGATTGAAATAAAATCCTGATAACACATCAGGTTCGGCGACACCTGTCGCTCCCGCAAGGGAGCGTGGATTGAAATGTTAAAGGTTGTCTTATAAACATGACTTCTATCGGTCGCTCCCGCAAGGGAGCGTGGATTGAAATCCACGTGGAGCAGGGTCATACCAATTAGAAACGCCGTCGCTCCCGCAAGGGAGCGTGGATTGAAATTCTTCGTCAAGCATTTATGTTGCAGCGCTATTATGTCGCTCCCGCAAGGGAGCGTGGATTGAAATTCTTCGTCAAGCATTTATGTTGCAGCGCTATTATGTCGCTCCCGCAAGGGAGCGTGGATTGAAATTCTTCGTCAAGCATTTATGTTGCAGCGCTATTATGTCGCTCCCGCAAGGGAGCGTGGATTGAAATCTCGCTACTATCAAACATTATTTGAGCGCAGCAGTCGCTCCCGCAAGGGAGCGTGGATTGAAATATCCGCATAACTGTTTTATAACACTTACTTACAATGTCGCTCCCGCAAGGGAGCGTGGATTGAAATTCGTCGGAACTTTCGTAATCACGCAGTCCCACGGGTCGCTCCCGCAAGGGAGCGTGGATTGAAATTTGCCGGTCTGCTTTTTAAGGCTATATTTTGCAGTCGCTCCCGCAAGGGAGCGTGGATTGAAATTCCACTTATGCTCGTGCTCGTGGTTATCGTGATAGTCGCTCCCGCAAGGGAGCGTGGATTGAAATCCAAAAAGCGGGAGTAGCTTTTTTCCTCCGACGGTCGCTCCCGCAAGGGAGCGTGGATTGAAATACGAGCAGCTAACCTATTGCAGTCTATCTCTGCGTCGCTCCCGCAAGGGAGCGTGGATTGAAATAAGAACGCAGGCGGCAAGACCTGCACCCTGACCGTCGCTCCCGCAAGGGAGCGTGGATTGAAATAAAGCGAATTTGACTGCCGCTGTGGTTGTGGCCAGTCGCTCCCGCAAGGGAGCGTGGATTGAAATCGCAGTCATTCTTGCGTGCTCATCAAGTAATTTTGTCGCTCCCGCAAGGGAGCGTGGATTGAAATACACGTCTTATCATTAAACTCACCGAGATACATCGTCGCTCCCGCAAGGGAGCGTGGATTGAAATATCAGCTCACCCTTGCGATCATAAATACAGTAAAGGTCGCTCCCGCGAGGGAGCGTGGATTGAAATTTCTAATCGCATTGATGTTAACGTCATTCCTCAGAGTCGCTCCCGCGAGGGAGCGTGGATTGAAATACGCTGTTTATCGGTTAGCTTGACCTTAGCGGCAGTCGCTCCCGCGAGGGAGCGTGGATTGAAATAAAATAACACCTCCAACATTAGAAATGATCCATAAGTCGCTCCCGCGAGGGAGCGTGGATTGAAATGTCTGCCGTTGGTAGTATTTTTGGCAATAAGCAAGGTCGCTCCCGCGAGGGAGCGTGGATTGAAATAAGACCACGATTAAGGGCACTAACGATACTATTAGGTCGCTCCCGCGAGGGAGCGTGGATTGAAATACGTGAAACATTAATTAGAAATGGTCGACAAGACCAGGGTCGCTCCCGCGAGGGAGCGTGGATTGAAATGGAATTTATT
>UMKZ01021058.1_pt1 | contig 14598 bp, 8 predicted proteins | sample 1966441 | NCBI WGS metagenome assembly UMKZ01 (sample SAMEA4836189, study PRJEB28245) | human gut metagenome | biome: gut microbiome; material: fecal sample | place: Denmark | collected 2008
AAAATCATCGACCGGATCGGAGATTTTGATGAAGAGCATTTTGCCTATCTGGAGGATCTGGATATCGGTTATCGCGCCCGGATCTTTGGGTATCAGAACTGGTATGCTCCAAAGGCGAAAGTTTATCATGTGGGAAGCGGAACAAGCGGTTCCAGATATAATCAGTTTAAGATCCGGTATTCATCCAGAAATAATATTTACCTTATTTACAAGAACATGCCGTTCCTTCAGATCGTTCTGAACCTTCCATTTCTGCTTGTCGGATTCGGGGCAAAAATCCTGTTTTTTGCGTCAAAAGGCTTTGGCAGGGAGTATCTGGCAGGAATTAAAAATGGCTTCCAGATCAGCCGGAAGAACAGGAAAGTAAAGTTTTCCATGAGGAATTTTCCACGTTATATCCAGCTGCAGGTTGAGCTCTGGATCAACATTTTTAGGCGATTTGCCGGTTAAAACTCCATATTTTCACAGAAATTTTATATTTCGGAGGGAAGATTTTGTTGCTTTTGGGATGCATCTATTATAAGATAAAAGCAATGAACTTAAATGAGGTGACGGAAATTGATTAAAGATAACCAGAAAAATTTCAGTCGTCTCCATATGCTGATCGATGTATTTGTGATCGCAGCCTCTTATGCGCTGGCGTGGCTGATCCGTTTCCAGGGAATATTTGAACATTCCGCAGTTCAGTCCAAGACCGTTCAGGAATATATGTTTATGCTGATCTTTATCATTCCTGGATATGTGCTTTTATATCAGGCATTTGATCTTTATACACCGATGCGAATGCAGGGGCGTCGTCTCGTGCTTGCCGGAATCGTGAAGGCAAACGCGTTAGGGCTCCTTATCATCATGTTTGCACTTTATAATTTTAAAGAACTGGATTATTCCCGTCTTACACTGGTTTCCTTCTGTTTTATCAATATTGTCCTGGAATGGCTTGTACGCATGTTTGTGTTTTACATTCTCCGGGACATGCGGAAGAAAGGAATGAACCAGAAACAGGTGCTGCTGGTTGGATACAGCCGTGCCGCTGAGGAATATGTGGACAGGATCCTGCAGAATCCGCAATGGGGATATGTGATCAGGGGCATACTGGATGACAATGTGCCGGCAGGCACTACCTATAAAGGAGTCAAGGTGATCGGGCGTATTGCCAATCTGATGATCATCCTTCCATCTAGCCGACTGGATGAGATAGCTATTACCCTGGGCTTAAGTGAGTATTATCGTCTGGAAGAGATTGTTGCACTCTGCGAGAAATCAGGAGTACACACGAAATTTATTCCGGATTATAATAATATTATTCCGACCAAACCGTATACAGAAGACATTCTCGGACTTCCGGTGATCAATATCCGGTATGTGCCGCTGAGCAATACGTTTAATGCAATGATCAAGAGGACGATGGATGTGATCGGTTCTTCGATCGCGATCATTGTTTCATCGCCGGTGATGCTGATCCTGTGTATCCTGATCAAGCTGACCTCTCCTGGTCCGCTGATCTATAAACAGGAACGTGTTGGCCTTCATAATCAGACTTTCCGGATGTATAAATTCCGTTCCATGGAGATCCAGAAGGAGTCCGAAGAAAAGAAAGCATGGACTGTAAAAAACGATCCACGTGTCACCGGAATCGGAAAATTCATGCGTCATACCAGCCTGGATGAACTTCCACAGCTTTTCAATATCCTGAAAGGGGAGATGAGCCTTGTGGGACCGAGACCGGAGAGACCGTTTTTTGTAGAGAAGTTTCGTGAGGAAATACCGCGGTATATGGTGAAACATCAGGTGCGTCCGGGCCTTACCGGATGGGCACAGGTAAATGGTTACCGTGGAGACACTTCTATCAGGAAGAGGATCGAATGTGATCTGTACTATATCGAAAACTGGTCAGTAGGATTCGATATCAAGATCATGTTCCTCACCATATTTAAAGGCTTTATCAACAAGAATGCATACTAAAAAGGGGAAAAGGAAAAGATGTCAAAACCTCGGAAAAAAAGAAGAAAAGTTCTGTTTATCCTGGAAATTATCGTACTGCTCCTGTTTATAGGAGGCTTATATGTTTACGGTCAGATCTCAGCCAAGCTGGACAAGATCGATATTCAGGAAACAGATCTTCAGGAACAGGATATCGTAACCAATGACCAGGCACCGCAGATGACGGGTTATACCACATATGCACTGTTCGGACTGGACCACAGAAGCAGGAATGAGAAGCTGAACACAGAGAACAGTGATACCATCATCATTGCAAGTATCAACAACGACACGAAGGCAGTCAAGCTGGTATCTGTTTACCGAGACACACTTCTCAATGTGAAAGATGATACCTATTCCAAAGCCAATGCAGCATATGCCCTTGGAGGACCGGCACAGGCAGTTAATATGCTGAACACAAACCTGGATCTTAATATTACAGATTACGTATCCATTGATTTTGACGCACTGGTAACAGTAGTAGACTGTCTGGGAGGACTGGATATCCCGCTTTCCTATGCGGAGATCGTTCATATGAACAACTACTGCGTGGAAACTGCGGAAGAGACTGGCAAGAGTTATACACCGGTAGAGCTGCCGGAGCCGAAGCCGGAAGATCAGGAAGCGATTGTCGGAACCTATCATCTGAATGGTGTACAGGCTACTTCCTACTGCCGTATCCGTTATACGGCAAGCCTGGATATGGGACGTACAGAGAGACAGAGAAGAGTTATCCAGATGATCGTTGACAAGGCAAAAAAAGCCGGCCTTTCCACAATCTTTGATATCATGGATCAGGTTTTCCCGATGGTCAAGACATCTGTTTCCAAGACAGAGATCCTGAAGCTGATCCCGGCAATGATCGGATACTGCATTGATGAAACAACGGGATTCCCGCAGGACTATAAATTTGCTACAGTTAAGGGCAGTGTCATTGTACCGACAACTCTGGATTCCAATGTACTGAAGCTGCATCAGTTCCTGTACGGAAATACAAATTATACACCGACACAGGATGTACTGAACAAAAGTGCGCAGATCGCTGCGATTGTAGGCGGTGGACAGGTACAGGATACAGCGCCTGCGGTAACGGACGCTCCGAATACAACAACGGATAATTCGTATACCTGGGAGGGAAGTACAGACACTTCTGCCGATTACAGCTACGATGACACGGATTACAGTGATAATACAGACTACACGGATTACGGCAATGATACCAGCGATGATACGGATTATTCCGGTGGTGGAGACGATTCGAATACAGATTATTCCGGCGGCGGAGACGATTCAGGAAACGACGATTCCGGTGCAGGAGATACTGGCGATGATACGTCTGGAGGCGGAGATGAATCCGGCGGAGATGACGCTGGGGGAGATGCTGGCGGCGGAGATGGCGGCGCAGGAGCTGACGATCTCTCAGACGGAGAATAAAAAATTAAAATAATCAACCAGCAGAAGGGACCATCCGGTGAGGGTGGTCCTTTCTGGACAGGAGAGAATTATGAATGCAGTAAAAACAGATGTGATCATACCGGCATATCACCCGGGAGAAGAATTTGACAAACTTCTGGAGCGCCTCAGCGCACAGAAATATCCTGTCAATAAGATCATAGTTATGAATACAGAGAAAAAATTCTGGAGAGAAAACTGGGAACAGAAGTATCCGCTGGTGGAAGTCCACCATCTTACAAAACAGGAATTTGATCATGGTGCAACAAGAAGAAGGGGAGCAGAGCTTTCGGATGCGGAGATCCTCATATTTATGACTCAGGACGCATTACCGGCAGACAGAAATCTGGTTGGAAATCTTGTTCAGGCTGTTGCCGGGAATGAAAAGACAGGAGCGGCCTATGCACGACAGCTTCCCAAAAATGACTGCGGTTTCCTTGAAAAATATACCCGTTCGTTTAATTATCCGGAGCAGTCCTGCCTTAAAACAGAAAAAGATGTAGAGACCAGAGGAATCAAGACATATTTTTGCTCAAATGTCTGTGCAGCATACGATCACAGGATCTACAATGAGATCGGCGGATTTCCGGAACATGCTATTTTTAATGAAGATATGATCTATGCAGGCTGGATGGTAAAAAAAGGTTATGCGGTTGCTTATGCAGCAGAGGCTAAGGTTTATCACTCTCATAATTACAGCTGCAGCCAGCAGTTTCACAGAAATTTTGATCTTGGCGTTTCCCAGGCAGAGCATCCGGAAGTTTTTGAAGGAGTTCCGTCTGAGGGGGAGGGAGTGCGCCTGGTAAAAAAGAGCTTGTCTTATCTTCTGAAAACCGGACATATCTGGATGATCCCCGGACTGTTTTTTCAGAGTGCTTCCAAGTATGCCGGATATTTCCTCGGAAAAAGATATCAGAAACTTCCTGAAAGACTGATCCTGTTTTGTACTATGAGTCCGGAATACTGGAAAAAACAGAAATGATCAGGAAGAATCAGCGGGTCACGATTTTTTAAAGGATATATCACAGTTTGAACACAATTGCCTGTTAAACTGTTTTTTATAAAGCAGATGGCATAAGAAAAATTTGAGAAGGGAGCACCAGGGTCATGAGTGAAGAAAACAGATGGGATGAAGATCTGCCAGAGGTAAACGAAAATGTTCCAACAGAAGAGAAACCTCTGGATACTTTTGGAAATACAGATACCGGCAGTGCTGCAGATAACAGTACTGAAAATATAGATATTGCACAGAAACCAATGGCTCATCCATATTCCGCAGGCCGGAGAATGCAGGAGAACGGTTACGGAAATGGAACAAACAGCAGCAATTTTCAGAATAATACCAGTTTTCAGGAAAAACCGAAATATGCACATTATGAAGTGCATCAGCCGCAGGCAGGAAATTATGCGGGAGGAAGTATTCCACCGAAGAAACCTCATAAACCGAAGACAGCTCATGGAGGCGGGAACGGCGGCTTTGAAAAGAAGGCTGCAACAGCCGTTGCCCTGGCAGTGATCTTTGGACTGGTGGCAGGTGCTGTTTTTCAGGGAGTAAATATTGCGGCAGATAAATACAGAGATAATAACAGCAGCAGTACACAGATTGGAAAAACAGAAACTGTTACCGGTACAGAAAAAAGCACAGATGGCAGTTCCACAGAATCCAGTGTGAAAAGCATCGTAGCAGAGAGCGGAACAGTAGCCGGAGTTGCACAGGCGACGATGTCCTCGATCGTTGCGATCACTTCTGTCAGTGTACAGGAGATCCCGAGCTTTTTCGGATATGGAACAAGACAGTATCAGAGTGCGGGAAGCGGTTCCGGAATCATTGTAGGTGAGAATGACAGTGAACTTCTGATCGCAACGAATAATCATGTGGTATCCGGCGCAACAACACTTACCGTATGTTTTGCAGGCGGAGATGTAGTCGGTGCGGAAGAAGAGACACAGGCGATGGCCAGTGGCGACAGTATTACAGACAGTTCAGATAGCAGTGTGGATGTGAATAATGCGGTATCAGCCAAGATCAAGGGAACAGACGAAGAGAACGATCTGGCAGTAATTGCTGTAGAGAAGTCCGATATTCCGGAAGAGACGATGAATGAGATCAAGATTGCACAGATGGGAAGTTCCGACGATCTTGTAGTAGGTGAGCAGGTAGTTGCGATTGGTAATGCTCTGGGTTATGGCCAGTCAGTCACTTCCGGATGGGTAAGTGCCCTGAACCGTACCATCAGCACAGAGGATGGTGATACCAGTGGACTGATCCAGACAGATGCGGCTATCAATCCCGGAAACAGTGGTGGTGCGCTTCTGAACATGAAAGGCGAAGTGATTGGGATCAATGCGGCCAAATACGCAGACAGTCAGGTGGAGGGAATGGGATATGCAATTCCGATATCCAAAGCAGAACCGATCCTGGAAGAGCTGATGAACCGCGAAACACGTGATAAAATAGAAGACACTTCAAAAGTTGGTTATATGGGAATCAAAGCTGCGGACCTTACAACAGAGGCGATCCAGATGTACAATATGCCGGCAGGAGCATTTCTTACAGAAGTTACACCAGGTGGTGCGGCAGATAAAGCCGGGATCAAAAAAGGTGATATCGTTGTAAAACTGGATGGGCAGAAGGTAAGCGGCAAGAATGATCTGGTGGATAAACTTCAGTATTACGAATCAGGCGAAACCGTGGAAGTGGTAATTGCAAGAGCAAATAACGGAGAATATAAAGAAGAAACCGTAGAAGTCACTCTTGGAAGCAAGCCGGCTTCTGACAACTGAAAAAAGTGACAACTGAAAACAGAAATCTGGACAGGGAGCTGCGTTTTTTGCGGCTCCCTGTTTTATAAAAACTTAATTTGATACGTCGGGATTATGTGGTATAATATGCATTATGACACAAGACGGAAAACGAAACCGGCTTCCGTCTTATAAAAACCAGAAAGGAAATGTTATGGCAGATCAGTTTGATAATAATAAAGACAATGACCAGGAGCAGAAATACGAGAAATTCTGCTTTTTATGCCGCAGACCGGAGAGTCAGGCAGGGAAGATGATCGACCTTCCCAATAATATACATATCTGTGCAGACTGTATGCAGAAGAGCTTTGATACTATGAATACACAGATGAGCAATGGAAATTATTCCGATCTTTTTAACATGCCAAATGTGAGCATGATCGATCTTAGCAGTCTTCAGAATCCGGGAAATCAGGCGAAGAAGATCAAGAAGAAATCTGAAACCCCGAGGCCGGTGATCGATCTTAAAGATATCCCGGCACCGCATAAGATCAAGGCAACGCTGGATGAATATGTGATCGGACAGGAATATGCCAAGAAAGTAATGTCCGTAGGTGTATATAATCATTATAAGAGAGTTGCTACGGACACCATGGATGATATTGAGATCGAGAAATCCAATATGCTGATGATCGGACCGACAGGATGTGGTAAGACTTATCTGGTAAAAATGCTTGCCAAACTCCTTCAGGTGCCGTTGGCTATTGCAGATGCCACCTCTCTTACAGAGGCAGGATATATTGGTGATGATATCGAGAGCGTGGTATCCAAGCTTCTTGCAGCAGCAGATAATGATGTGGAGAAAGCAGAGCACGGAATCATCTTTATCGATGAGATCGACAAGATTGCCAAGAAGAAGAACACCAATCAGAGAGATGTCAGTGGTGAGGCTGTGCAGCAGGGACTTCTGAAACTTCTGGAGGGAAGTGAGGTCGAGGTGCCGGTAGGTGCTACCAGCAAGAACGCAATGGTCCCGATGGTGACTGTAAATACAAGAAATATCCTGTTTATCTGCGGCGGTGCTTTCCCGGATCTTGAGAATATCATCAAGGAGAGACTGAACAAGCAGGCTTCTATCGGATTTTACGCAGATCTGAAGGATAAATATGACAATGATCCTCATGTACTGGAGAAGGTAACTGTAGATGATCTCCGTGCATTTGGAATGATCCCGGAGTTTATCGGACGTCTTCCGATCATCTTTACACTGAATGGACTGACAGAAGACATGCTTGTGAAGATCCTCAAGGAGCCGAAGAATGCCATCCTGAAACAGTACCAGAAACTTCTGGCGCTGGATGAAGTAAAGCTTGAGTTTGAGGACGGAGCACTTCATGCTATTGCACGTAAGGCACTGGAGCGTCACACAGGCGCCAGAGCACTTCGTGCGATTCTGGAAGAGTATATGCTGGACATTATGTACGAGATTCCGAAGGATGATAATATCGGTGAGGTAGTGATCACAGAAGGATACATCCAGGGAAATGGCGGACCGAAGATCCTGATGCGTGGTCAGGAAACTCCGCTGCTGGAAGGATAAAGATAACACAGGAAGCAAATAAAAAGGAGCGTGACAGATATGGCGAAGAGCAGTTTTTGGGATGATCTTGGAAATGCACTGACACGGAAAGCGAAGGGCCTCAGTTCCAAGGCGGAGAATCTCTATGAGATCCAGAAGATCCGCAATAAACTTTCTGCACAGGAGCGTATGACAGAAAAACTGATGATGGACATCGGAAAAATGATCTACACCCGTTATGAACACGGAGAAGCTGTTGACGGAGAAGTGGGAGCAATCTGCGAGGAGATCAGCCAGCACATGCTGGAGGCGGATCACTTCCGGGATGCCATTGCAGCCAGCAAGGGCGAGAAGTTCTGTCCGGCCTGCCATAAGGCAGTAATGAGAGAAGCAAGTTTCTGCCCTTACTGCGGCGCCGCGTGTCCGACAGCAGAACTGGAAGAAAAAGCCACTGACGTGATCGAGCAGGCAGAGGAAGAACTGAAAGACGCAGCAAATGCAGAAGTTACGGAAGCAGAGGAAGTAACAGAGGCAGCAGAAGAAACAGAAACACCGGAGAAGGAAGTATCCGGAAGAGAAACGGAAACGATGAAGACTGAAGAAGCCGCTCCGGAAGCAGAGACTTCGGAAGAAACAGATACGCAGGAAGTGGTGGAAGAAGCAGAAGAAACTGCAACAGAATCTGAAGAAAAAACGGAATAAATATTTGAGATGTGGCAGGCTCCTGAGAGAAAGGGAGCCTGTTGCTGTATTTTTTACAGGGAAAGGAAACGAAAACACATGGAAAATACTTGCCTTCAATATGAGAACAGTCTCACAAGACAGGCAGAAGAATCAATGGATATATGGACGAAAGAACTGGCAGATATGAGTGAAGAACTGATGAACGATCCGATGGCTGTTGTCAGGAGCCTGAACGATGCCAGAAATCTCTGTACAGCCGGATTTTTGATGAGAAGGCAGATACAGGCATCTTTTTCTGAACTTTTGCGTGATGCTTCCGAAGAAACAGGGGAATCCTATGAAGATCTGACCGTAAATAACAATGTCCCATGGCCGGAGAAATTTCTTAAGAATCTGAGTTCCAGGCTGGAAAAATATATGTTAAAGGAACAGAACGAGGTAGTGAAGGCAATCGAATGGTTTCAATGGCTCAGTGACAAAAAATATCCCAGAAAAAGAGAACTTGCGGTAAAACTGTCTTTCCTTTTAAATATGGATGATTATACTACGACAAAATTTCTCCTTGCCTGTGGACACGAACCGTTCAGCGTAAGAAATCCGCTGGACTGTATCTGCCTGTTCTGTAAAATGCTGCGTCCCCAGGGTGACTGGACTAAAGTTAAAAGCATACTCAAAAAATATGAACAGAACAGACCACAGGATGCAGAAGATGCCGGGAAAACGCAGACTGTGGGAAATATCGGCATGACCAGAATGATCAGTAACCAGATACCGGAACTGGCCGGTATCAGTGTTCCGGAATCTGAGCGGGAAGATATGGAAGACAAACTGATCGAATATATGTATTCTGTAGATCCAGAGTTTACCAGACGAAAAATCCTCGTGAAGAAAGATAAAAAAACGAAAAAAGTGGTATCGGATAATCTTTCTGTTTACTATTCCGGATACTCCCTGCAGCGAAGAAAAGACCTGATGGAACTGACACGCTATCTTGTAAAACTGTATCCAACTTACGATTACTGGGCATATCACAAAGGTGACCGCAGAAACGATGCAGTCGGAAAGGTTTCAAATTCCGGAGATAACCAGGTTAAAGTTGAGATCGCGGAAGATGGTTATCCGGATATGGGAAGTCTGGCCAGGGCATTTATGTGTGCTCATGGCTGGCAGTTTGCAGAACCTGGGGAGTTTGGCCTGCCATCACATGGAAGTCTGAAGACGAAACATGACAATATACCATTTAATAAAGAAATTTATCTTGTGTGTAAGGCTTATGAGAGAAGCAACCGTCTGGGAGCAATCAGACGCTTTGTGGAAAAACCGGACAATGCGGCCATTGTTGAACGTAAAGATATACTGTTGCTTGCGTATCTTTTTATTTCCGGATATTCAAGAAATGAAAATGAAGATTTACGGAATGAACTTTATGAAATGGCAGAAGCAAACGAAGAAAAACATTTTTCTGAAAATATGGAAAACATTCTCGGGCAGCTGGAAGATGTTGTTGACAGCTGGGATGAATACGAAAAAATAGAAGGTTATATCAGCTGCATCAATGGATTTCTGATGATGTTTTCTTTTGAACCACTGTATCCGCCATTTCCTCTGGACCGGTTTGTTCTTTATGCGCTTGTGGCGGAGGAGATAGGAACACCGGGGCTGTCATGGGATGGAAAAACCGAGAATTTAAGTGATATGTGGCTGGAATCCGGATATGGAAACGTAGAAGAAGTGTGAATGAGAAAAAGGAAAAAACAATGCGAAAAGTACTGCAGGAAGGAACATGGATCCGTTTATCCCAGGGTGAACTGTATAAAATTACCGGAAAACCTATCGGAGAAGGCGGCGGAAGTATTGTATACCCATGTAAAAAAATATCTTATCTTGATGGGAAAATTACAGTCAGTGAAATTGACTATGCGTTAAAAGAGTGTTTTCCGCTGTCAGCTGCGTTTGTTTTTGAGAGAAGAGAAGATGGTGAGATCTTATCTGCGTCAGAAGATCCGGCATCCGTCCGTTATCTGGATTCTGTCAAAAAAATGCAGATGCAGGAGCAGGAGATAACAGGGAAAATTTACAATACCGCTGCCAGAACGATTCCCGTCATCAGCGCTTCCGGGGAAGTTGAGCTCTCTTTTGATGAGGGACATACTTTTCATCTGGTAAATAACACTGTTACAATCATGACATCACTGGAATCCAAAGGAAAAGCACTGAAATCTTATCTTTCCCAGGGAGAAAAATTTTCGGTTGTCCAGGCATTTCAGATCATAAAACAGGTATTATTCGCGGTGAAAGAAGTTCATGAAGCAGGTTTTCTCCATCTGGATATCCAGGACGGAAATGTATTTATAAAAGGAAGCCTCTCAGAGGAAGATAAGCTTGTTTCTCTGGTGGATTTTGGAGCGGCGAGACCTGTCTGTGAGGATGGATTATGTCCTGCGATCCGTGACAGGGCATTGTTTTCCACCATCGGATTTGAGTCTCCGGAGATTGTCGGGAGAAATGATGGAACTCTGAGGCTGGGAGCAGAATCGGATTTGTACAGCGTGGGATATCTGCTTCTTCTGATGCTGACCGGAAAGAGATACACTCAGAGGGAGCTTGACTCCGCGAATATCGGCCTGTATCTCTCAAAAAGAAAACTGAAAAAGCTGAACTGTCCGGCTCATATGGCGGATAAAGTCCATCAGATCATTTCGAAAGCGTTAAAGAAAACGCCGGAGGAGCGATATCATTCCTGTGAAGAAATGCTGGCAGATGTATCGGATCTTATTCATGCGCTGCAGCCGTATAAAAGCGATCTTTCCCAGGTTGTATATGATGCGTTTATCTGCTATCGTCATGGGAAAACGGACAGCCAGGCTGCAAAAATACTTCAGCAGAAACTGGAACATTTCCACATTCCGTGGATGCGTAAAAATAAAATAAAAAAGATCAGACGGGTTTTTATGGACGAAGGGGAACTGTCATCCTGTTCTGATTTTGGGCTCCAGATCCGGGAAGCACTGAAAAATTCGGGATGGCTGATCGTGATCTGCTCTTCTGAAACCAAAGATTCCCCCTGGGTTAATCTGGAAATAAAAACATTTCTTGAATTTCATGACAGATCCAGGATACTTGCCGTAGTAACAGAGGGAGAACCGGAAGATGTTTTCCAAAAGGAACTGCTGGGCAGTGACAGGACCGCAGAGGTCCTTGCGGCCGATGCAAGAGGGGAAACACCGGAACAGGTGCTCCGAAATGTAAAGAAAAACGTACTGTTAAAGATTGCGGCTCCAATCTTAGGAACCACATATGATTCCCTGAAACAGAGGCAGAGAAATTATATCATAAAGAAATATGCAGTCATTGGATCTCTGGCTGTGCTGATGGCAAATGCTTTTTTCCTGTTTGCCATGGACAGAAACCACAGGATCGAAGAACAGAACCGGCGGATCATGGAAAACCGGGCGGAGGATCAGGTGGCTCTGTCTGCGGAACTTCTGAAGGAAGGAAACCGGGAAGAAGCGTTACAGGCTGCTCTGGAAGCACAGGAAGAAGGGGATACACCAGTGATCCCGGAAGAGATCTATGCATTGAATTCTGCCCTGTACAGTTATCATCATGAAGGAAACGTAGAAGGTTTCCGGCCGGACAGACAGGTGGAACTGGAAAATAATACAACGGATATCGGTGAAAGCAGTCCGGATGGAAAGGTGTTTTTCTGTCTGGATGAATCGGGAATCGCATATTTTTACAATATGGAAGACTGGTCTTTGAAGTGGAAGTGTAAACTGGAGGAGGAAACTTCTGCATTTATAGATGGAAAGTTTGTTTCTGAGGGAAAAATATTGTTGTTTTCACAGAACACAGCGTACTACACAGACATCGAACAGCAGAAATGTATAAAAAGGATTCCGTTAAAAGAAGAGGACAACATGCTGGAAACTCCGGTCTGGGCACTTCATGATGGAATGCTTGTATTTGGCTGCGAGTCTCTGGATGGAGTTTATGTGTATCGGTATGACCTGAACCAGGACAGCATGGAAAAGATCAGACTGACTGTGGATGCAATGGATCATATAACTTCCATCGCAATTTCTCCGGACGGAAATACTCTGGCAGTCAGCTGGCTTGATTATGCTTCCGGGGATATCTGGGACGGAGGCATTCAGACGGTTGATCTGAATACCGGAAAACAGACAACACTGGAAGCTAATCATGTTTCCGTGATCCGTTTTATCAGTAATTCGGAATTCCTTACCATAGAATGTGAGAACGTGCCTTTTGGAAGTGGTGGAATCGATGATAAAAAAAGATACCGTGAAGCAATATATCAGATGGAAAAGGGAAGAGTGTGGGAAAATACGACCCATTATCTGCGGACACAGTATGAAGATTCTCTGTATGCAGATGCAGCAGTATATGAAAATTTTCAGTTTGACAGTGAAAAAAAGGCAGACGTGATCTTGGTCAACCTGGGTACACATCTGATGATCATTGACAGGAATACATATAACATATTATGTGAAGAAGATTTTTCATATCCAATCGTGAAACTGGCAGTGTATAATGAAAGTACAGTGCTGCTTGGCCTTGCGGACGGAAGTGTGGAACGGTTCTGGATGGATGATCGTCAGAAGATTTTTTCCGCGGAAGACAGTTCTGTTGGCGGTTTTTTATATGATGCGAATAAAAAAGTGATCATTCAGATGAAGGACGGGACGCCGTTTCTGGTCATTTCTCAGATCGCGCAGGATACATCCATGAAACCGGCAGAGGCACAGGATATAAAAAAGAAAATTCAGACAGAAAAAACTGTGGAGAAGACGACAGAAGGAACACGGGTTCAGGGAGCGTCAACAAAGCGTTTTGCAGTCATAAATGATACATCGATCGATGTGTATGACGGAGAGAAGAAAGAGCCGTTTTTCACGATTTCCCGCAATGGGGCAGAGGAACCACTGGTGGCATTTTTTAAAGAAGATGAACAGCTGGTGGTATACTGCGACAGAAAAGTTACGATCTGGGATCTTGCTTCCGGAAAAAATATCGCCACACAGGTGGTGGATATGGATTCTGCACAGAAAACAGATATTTTGGCAGATCCGAAAGGCAGATATCTGGCGCTGTATACAAGAGAGGGCCAGGTAAGCGTCCATTCCCTTGACGGATGGCTGGAAAGAGTACTGAATATCTATTCTGTGGATGAAAATTCTCAGCTGCACCCGTATGCGGATATTCCTTATGCTTATGTGGATCTTGAGAAAGAGATGATATATGCGCTGGGACGGGATGACGACAGATATTATGGTATTTCTTTCTACGGGTACAGAGAGCTGAGGGAGAAAGCGGAGCAGATCCTGGGGGACAGAAAAGAGAAAACGGTGGATATCACATATATTTTCGGATGATTTTGCAAAAATGTCCGGGGCACTGACGTCATTGCCTGGAACAGGGAGCATCTAACTCACAGAGCACATAGCTCATATCATCAAAATTTCTGGTGTTTATCATTTTCTGATTCAGGAGATCCTGATTCTGCACAGAAAAGATACCGGAAGTGAGTGGCGCGTTCAGGCCGTTCATTCCATCGGATAAGAGGATGATCCTTCTGGCACCAGGTTTTGTCCAGCGATAAAAGCGCAGGTAATAAAAAAGCGGGCAGTTCATGGTCAGATAGGTTGAATTTGGCTGATCTCCTCTCTGAGGAGAAGAGACAGTCTTAAGGAGATCACTGCTGCCAACGTTCCACAAGATGCTGCCGTCTCCCAGATGAACACCGACAAATCTGCCGTCATTGTCTATGGAAATGGCAAGCATGGTTGTTGCCAGCAGCCGGGGATCGATCTGCATTTCTTTTGCCATTTTTTTTAATTCAGTGTCCACAGTCCTGGTCAGCTGCATCCGGATATCGGGAAGGGCACCATGAAGATACTGTTCAAAATTAAGAGGAAGATTTCCGCCCAGAGTACTGGCAGCTACACTGGCCGCAATGCCACCATAGGGGCTGCTTCCAGCCCCGTCGCATAAAACTATGGTTGTCTGTGTGGCATCGGAAAGTATTCTGATCTGATCCTGACACCGGCTGATGTCAAATCCGTGGCATTTTCCGGCAGTGCGGAAAGATCGAACATGTATCATAGGAAATGTCCTTTCAACGCATTGGTGGACGGTTT